>Ga0233444_10000013_pt1 | contig 254063 bp, 218 predicted proteins | sample SI_124_October20_6_FD_182792 | JGI IMG/M metagenome (GOLD analysis project Ga0233444, IMG submission 182792) | Seawater microbial communities from Saanich Inlet, British Columbia, Canada - SI_124_October2016_10_MG | ecosystem: Environmental > Aquatic > Marine > Inlet | place: Canada: British...
ATAATTTTTCAAGTAATGAAGCCAACCAAGATGATAATTCGTCTGGACAGTTCAGAATGAAAACAAGCAACTATATGTATGAGGTTGGTGTTGGAATAGATATTTATTTATATTTCTTTAAGTTTTCTCCTTCCATTCGAGGCGTTTTTGCGATAAACAATGAAATAAAATACGATAAAGATTCCAACAGTAAATGGACTGCTCCAATTGATTACATGGGAACTCGAGGTGTTTTTCTAACTTTGGCTTTTGAATAATAAAGGCTGGTGAGGCTCTTCAATGAAGAAAATCCTACAACGGATGTTCTCTTGAACTACGCTGCCCTACTCAATACCTCTCCTAAACTCACTTAATAAAATAGCGGAAGCAGTAGCTACATTTAAACTTTCAGTTTCTTGAATTGCTCCAAATCTTGGAATAGCTATTTTAGTGGTTACGAGTTGTTTTATCTCTTCACAAACGCCATTGGCTTCGTTTCCCATAACAAGAATCCCTTCTTTTGGTAGTTGGGTATTGTAGACATTTACACCATCCATATCTGCAATAAACGCAGGCAAATTGGTGTTTGTTAAATAATTCGCTAAGTCTAAATAATGAATCGAAACCCTTGTCAAAGAACCCATACTCGCTTGAACTACTTTCTGATTAAATGAATCTACAGTATCATTAGAACAAATGATTTGATCTACCCCAAACCAATCACATAATCGAATAATTGTCCCTAAATTTCCAGGATCATTTACAGCATCTAAAGCCATTATTAAATTACTATTTTTTTGAGGTTTTTGAGTAGGTATGCGAAACAGACCTAGCATTTTATTAGGAGTTTTTAAACTGCTAATTTTCTTTAAATCATTCTCAGAAATTCGAACTATTTTTTGATCTGAAACTTTAGATTCTAAGCCATCTAGGCAGAAAAGAGTTTCTAATTCGAATGAAGAAGCTAAAAATTCACCAACAACTTTTACCCCCTCAGCAATAAATAATTTATGCTTTTGTCGATACTTTTTTTGAGATAAACTAGTTATTAATTTGATTTGATTTTTGGAGATGCTCATTAATTGATTGTAAATGGAAATATACCAGCTAAAAATACTATTTTTGATTTTGATAGCGCTGCTAAAGTAATGAAAAAACTTTCGTTTTCTTTTTTATTGATGATCATTTTCGTTTCATGTAATTCTACAAAACATGTCGCTGAAAATGAACACATGCTTATGCAGAACATTATTTTTATTGATAGTGCTAAAATTAAAAGCACTGAGCTCCAAAAATACATTCTACAAAAACCCAATCCGAGGTTTTTAAATTTACCATTTGCATTGTATTTTCACAATATAGGAAATCAAAACAAACCAAAAACACCTTCAGAATGGGGAGCAAAAAATCCAAGATCTTATAATTTCATTAAACATGTTTTTTCTGAAAAGCAAAGTATCGGGTATGCCAATACTTTTATCAAATTAAACAATTGGTTTTTAAACTACCAAGGACCTGAAATTATTAATAAGAAAAAAATAAAGAAAACCTCAGAAAACTTAATTGCTTACTATAAAACTCAAGGATATTTTAAAGCTAAAATTGACACCATATTAAACCTATACAAAAATAAAAAAGCAACTGTTGAATACCACATAAATCGGGGCAAACCAACGCTACTAGATACCATAAAATTTAAAATAGAATCACCCGTATTAGATTCTATTTATAAAAACACCAAAACAACTTCCTTGCTAAAACCTGGAAGTCAATACAATGATAAAACATTCAGAAAAGAAGCAAAAAGAGTCTTGAAATTATTCAGAAATAACGGTATTTATCAGTTCAGTGAATCTGAATTAGGTTTTTATCTAGATTCCTCAAGAGTCGATTACAAGACCAATGTAGATTTTTTAATCTCTGGAAACAAGCTGACTAAAGAACAAGGAAATTACATCGCCAATCCTTTTAATGTTCAAAAAATTTCTGAGGTAAATGTGATGACAGATTACTCCTTTACAAAAAAGGGAGCACCTTTATTAGATTCATTAACATATGAAGGCATTCATTTTTTTGCGCATGACAAAATCAAATATAATCCTAAATATTTATCGAAATCTATTTTTTTAAAACCCAATGATATTTACAGTGATACCCTCAGAAACTTAACAAGGAATCATCTGAAATCTCTTAAAAATTTTAAATCTACGAACATAAAATTTAGTTCAATTCCAGGAACAGAAAATGAACTAAAAATGGATGTTTTTTTAGCACCTATTGAAAAATACACCTTGGGATTGGAAACAGAAATCACCCATTCTAATATTAGAAATATTGGTTCATCAGCTAAATTTTCGATCACAGATAGAAATACGTTCAGAGGTGCTGAATTATTGAAAGTTTCTTTCTTAGGCTCTTATTTCAATTCTAATAACGGACCCGGCTGGGAAGTTGGAGCAGATGCTTCTTTAGAAATTCCCAGATTTATAGCTCCGTTTGGTCTTGACAAATTAGTCCCAAAAAAAATGTCTCCGAGAACATTATTTTCTATTGGATCTAGTTTTCAAAAAAACATAGGTCTAGACAGACAAGCATTTACTTTCTTATCGGACTATAAATGGCAATCTACTCCCAAAAAAACAATTCAATTAGAAATTTTTAATACCCAATACATTCGTAACTTAAATATCAACAGTTACTTTAATATTTATAGTTCTGAATTTTCAAATTTAAATGCTGTTGCTAAAATTTATGACATTGCCAATACTATTTCAACAAACCCTAATTTTCCACTTTCAAACAATACAGATGATCAAGTATCTGGTGCAGTTCAATTTATGAGAACGGTTTCTAATGATAGTTCTTTTAAAGCTTCAAATCCAGAGGAATACAATACTGCTCTGAATATCTTAAACAGATACAACATTGTTACCTCCAATTTTTTAATCCCTGTTCTTGCCTTTTCCTATACGCACAATAGTCAAACAAAATTTAATGACAATAATTTCTCATTTTTTAAAGCACGAATTGCCAATTCAGGGAGTGTTTTTGGGTTGCTCTCAAAAAAAACAAATGAAAATGGAAAAAAAATCTTAGTCAATACTCCCATTGCTCAATATTTTAAACTTGATACAGAATACAAACAGTTTTGGGACGTCGGAAACAATTCGGTTTTCGGATTTAAAACCTTTTTAGGCGCAATTATCCCGTACAATAATTCTGACATTCCTTTTACAAAAAGTTACTTTGCTGGAGGATCTAATGATATTAGAGCATGGCAAACATATGAATTAGGACCTGGAAGTAGAAATACTGGTTTGGAATTTAATGTTGGAAGTTTTAAATTTCTTTCAAGTGCAGAATACAGATTTCCTGTCTTTAACAAATTAAAAGGAGCTTTGTTTATAGATGCAGGAAATATATGGGACATTACAGGGTCTGATTTCGTTGATGAAAATGCAAAATTTAGCGGATTATCCTCATTAAAAGACATGGCTATCGGATCTGGATTTGGAACTAGGGTAGACTTTAGTTTTTTAATTCTTCGTTTTGATGTGGGCTTTAAAACATACGAACCATATCTAACAGAAGGCAAATGGTTTAAAAACTATAATTTTGCCAATGCGGTTTACAACATTGGAATTAACTACCCATTCTAAAGACAAATAAAACCTATAACGTTTTCGTTATTTTATAGATTGCTTCATTCCTATTTTTACTACTTTTGAGGCATCATTAATGATTAAAAAAAAAAACATGAGTCATAACATTAAGCCAGGTGTTGCAACTGGAAAAGAAGTTCAAGATATTTTTAACCTTGCTAAAGAAAAGGGATTTGCTTTACCCGCAGTAAATGTTGTTGGATCGAACACAATCAATGGTGTTTTAGAAACTGCAAAAGATTTAAATGCACCGGTAATCATTCAATTTTCAAATGGTGGTGCGCAATTTAATGCAGGAAAAGGATTGTCAAATGATGGCGAAAAAGCTGCTATTGCTGGTGCTGTTGCAGGAGCAAAACATATTCATGAATTAGCAGTAGCTTATGGAGTACCTGTAATTTTACATACAGACCATGCTGCAAAGAAATTATTGCCTTGGATTGATGGATTATTAGACGCTAGTGAAAAACACTTTGAAGAAACTGGAAAATCTTTGTACAGTTCTCATATGATAGATTTATCAGAAGAGCCACTAGAAGAAAACATCGAAATTTGTAAAACTTATTTGGCAAGAATGAGTAAAATAGGAATGACTCTAGAAATTGAATTAGGAATTACAGGTGGAGAAGAAGATGGTGTTGACAACTCTGATGTTGATGTTTCTAAATTATACACCCAACCAGAAGAGGTAGCATATGCATATGAAGAGTTATTAAAAGTATCTCCTCAATTTACAATAGCTGCTGCTTTTGGAAATGTTCATGGTGTATACAAACCAGGAAACGTAAAATTAACTCCTAAGATTTTGAAAAACTCTCAGGAATATATCACAAAAAAATATGGTGTAGAAGAAAATCATATTGATTTTGTTTTTCATGGTGGTTCTGGTTCTTCTGTTGAAGAAATAAGAGAAGCTATTGGATACGGAGTTATTAAGATGAATATCGATACTGATTTACAATTTGCCTTTACTGAAGGAATAAGAGATTACATGCAAGGTAAAGCAGACTATCTAGGAACTCAAATTGGAAATCCTGATGGAGCAGAACAACCAAACAAAAAGTATTACGACCCAAGAAAATGGTTACGTGAAGGAGAACTTACTTTTAAAGAACGTTTGAAACAAGCTTTTGCAGACCTAAACAACATAGACACTTTATAATACCAATTTTTTCATATTAGAGCACTTTGATTTTATCAAAGTGCTTTTTTTTATGACTTTAAGCATCAAAAAAGTTACTTTTAACAAAAAAAAATTACATTTGTAATGTAAATGCTTTTTGAAACTTAACGATTTAAAAGCAATCTAAAACACGACAAGAAATATGGCTTGGTTTAAAAGAACAGACAAAGGAATACAAACTTCTACAGAGGATAAAAAAGATACTCCCAAAGGTTTGTGGTACAAAACTCCTAGTGGAAAAATTATAGATACAGAAGAATTAAAAAAAAATCTATATGTAAGTCCAGAAGATGGCTACCATGTTAGAATAGGAAGTAAAGAATATTTCGAATTATTTTTTGACGACAATACGTTTAAAGAATTAAATGAAACATTAACTTCTAAGGACCCTTTAAAATTCGAAGACACAAAAAAGTATCCAGATCGTTTAGAAGCTGTCCAAAAAAAGACAAAATTAAAAGATGCAATTAGGACAGCCGTTGGGTTATCTTTAGGAAAAGAAATTGTAATCGCTGCCATGGATTTCGCTTTTATAGGGGGTTCTATGGGATCTGTTGTTGGAGAAAAAATAGCAAGAGCTATCGATTATTCAATCAAAAATAAACTACCCTTTTTAATGATCTCTAAATCTGGTGGAGCACGAATGATGGAAGCTTCTCTTTCTTTAATGCAATTGGTTAAAACATCCTCGAAATTAGCGCAATTGGCAGAAGTTAAATTGCCTTATATTTCATTATGTACAGATCCAACTACTGGAGGGACTACCGCTTCGTATGCAATGTTAGGTGATATTAACATCGCTGAACCGAATGCATTGATTGCTTTTGCGGGTCCAAGGGTTGTTAAAGATACTACAGGAAAAGACTTACCTGAAGGTTTTCAAAAATCTGAATTTGTTTTAGAACATGGTTTTTTAGATGCTATTTACGAACGTAAAAATCTAAAAAAACAGGTAAATTTATACTTAGATTTAATACAAAATAACCCAATAAGAGCTTAAAGACAAAGTAGACATCAAAAACCTTTAAAAGAGGTGGTTTGTAAACTTTTTTTAAAAAAATAATCATATATTTGCAGCTTCAATGAAAACATCATTGATGTACATAAAAATCATTTAAATAATATTGGAATGTATTTAACTAAAGAAGTAAAAGAAAGCATCTTCGAAAAACACGGTAAAGGAAAAAGTGATACCGGTTCTTCAGAAGGTCAAATTGCATTATTCACTCACAGAATCAACCATTTAACTGAGCATCTTAAAAAAAATCGTAAAGATTTCAATACTGAACGTTCATTAGTAATGTTAGTAGGTAAGCGTAAAAGCTTATTAGATTATCTTAAGAAAACAGAAATTAATAGATATCGTGCAATCATTAAAGAATTAGGAATTAGAAAATAATTCTAACAAAAAGAGGCTCTATAAACGTGCCTCTTTTTTTTATTTAAAAATATTTAATTCTGACTAACAAACAGAATTCCTATAAAAAATCAAAAATAGTAACAGCATTTTTGAATTTCCATTGCAACAACAAACAACAACACAACAACAAAAAGTAATTAAAAATTATAATTAAGATTTTATGATTCCAAAAGTATTTAGAGAGGTTATAGACCTCGGAGATGGAAGAACCATCTCACTAGAAACCGGTAAATTAGCGAAACAAGCGCACGGTTCAGTTGTTGTTCAAATGGGAAAAGCGATGTTGTTATGTACAGTTGTATCTAATTACAAACAAAGTCCCGTAGACTTTTTACCTTTAACGGTAGATTACAGAGAAAAATTTGCTGCCGCAGGAAGATATCCTGGAGGTTTCTTTAAAAGAGAAGCGAGACCAAGTGATGGTGAGGTATTAACCATGCGTCTTGTAGACAGAGTTTTACGTCCATTATTTCCAAAAGATTATCATTCAGAAGTACAAGTTATGATTCAGTTAATGTCTCATGATGAAGACGTGATGCCAGATGCATTAGCAGGTTTGGCAGCATCTGCAGCCATACAGTTAAGTGATTTTCCTTTCGAATGTCCAATTTCAGAAGCACGTGTTGCAAGAGTAAATGGAGAATTTGTAATCAATCCAAATAGAGCACAGTTAGCAGCATCTGATATTGACATGATGATTGGAGCTTCTGCAGACTCTGTAATGATGGTTGAGGGTGAAATGGATGAAATTTCTGAAGAAGAAATGGCAGATGCAATCAAGTTTGCTCATGAAGCGATTAAAGTTCAGTGTGCGGCTCAAGTAGCGTTAGCTGAAGCTTTCGGAAAAAAAGAAACAAGAACGTACGAAGGAGAAAGAGAAGATGAAGAATTTGCTAAAAAAGTAAATGACTTTACCTACGATAAATGTTATGCAATTGCTAAAAAAGGAACTTCCAAAGCAGAGCGTAGTGCTGCTTTTTCAGAAGTTAAGGAAGAACTAAATGCCTCTTTAACAGAAGAAGAACTAGAAGCATACGGAGATTTAGTTGGGAAATATTTTAATAAATCTCAAAAATCAGCTATCCGCGAATTGACTCTTTCTGAGGGAGTGCGTTTGGATGGTCGTAAAACAACAGACATCAGACCTATTTGGTGTGAGGTAGATTATTTACCATCTGTTCACGGTTCATCAATTTTTACTCGTGGAGAAACTCAAGCATTGGCAACCGTTACTTTAGGAACATCAAGAGATGCAAATAAAATAGACATGCCATCATACGAAGGTGAAGAAAATTTCTATTTACATTATAATTTCCCTCCTTTTTGTACTGGGGAAGCAAGACCATTAAGAGGTACTTCTCGTAGAGAAGTAGGTCATGGTAACTTAGCACAGCGTGGTTTAAAAGGAATGATTCCTGCAGACTGCCCTTATACTGTAAGAGTTGTATCTGAAGTATTAGAATCTAATGGTTCTTCTTCTATGGCAACAGTTTGTGCTGGTACAATGGCATTAATGGACGCAGGTGTTCAAATGACCAGACCAGTTTCTGGTATTGCAATGGGATTAATTTCTGACGGAGATCGTTATGCTGTTTTATCTGATATTTTAGGAGATGAAGATCATTTAGGTGATATGGACTTTAAAGTAACAGGTACTTCCGAAGGAATCACCGCTTGTCAAATGGACATCAAAGTAAAAGGATTGAGCTACGAAATTTTAGTAAACGCACTAAAACAAGCTAGAGATGGTCGTTTACATATATTAGGAAAACTAACAGAAACGATTACGACTCCTAACGAAGAAGTAAAAGAGCATGCTCCAAAAATGATCAATAGAAGAATTCCTAATGAATATATTGGTGCATTTATTGGACCAGGAGGTAAACATATTCAGGAATTACAAAAAGAAACAGAAACGACTATTGTTATTACTGAAGACGCTGAGACTGAAGAAGGAATTATTGAAATCCTAGGAACAAACCCAGCAGGAATAGAAGCTGTAATTGCTCGTATAGAATCGATGTTATTCAAGCCAACTGTAGGAAATTCTTACCAAGTAAAAGTGATTAAAATGCTAGATTTTGGTGCCGTTGTAGAATACATAGAAGCTCCAGGAAACGAAGTTTTACTTCACGTAAGTGAATTGGCTTGGGAACGTACAGAAAACGTTTCTGATGTAGTAAATATGGGAGACATTTTTGATGTGAAGTACTTTGGTTTAGACCCAAGAACACGTAAAGAAAAAGTATCTAGAAAAGCCTTGTTACCAAAACCTGAAGGGTATGTTGCAAGACCACCAAGAGATGACAAACGTTCTGGTGGACGTGACAACAGAAATAGAGACAATCGTAGACGTGACGATAGAAAACCGAGAGAACCAAGAAAAGAAGACTAATTTCTTTTTTTGATACGTATTTAAAATCGCCAATTTTTTTGGCGATTTTTTTTATTTATAGCCTATTTATAATTTGCTTTTATTTTCTTTGTATTGACTAATATGAAAATACAACGCATTACATACTTATCGTTAGGAACCAATCAGGGAAATAAACTTGAAAACCTTCAGAAAGCAATTGATCTAATTGATGACAGAGTTGGTGGAATTCAGAAAATTTCGTCTGTTTACCAAACTCCCTCATGGGGTTTTGAAGGAGAAAATTTCTTTAATATTTGCATAAAAGTTTCTACCTATCAACAACCGGAGGTCTTGTTAAGCTCATTATTAGAGATCGAGCAGGAACTAGGAAGACTTCGTTCATCTGAAAAAGGATACCAAAACAGAAAAATTGACATTGATATATTATTGTTTGATGATGAAATCATATTTTCAAAACTATTGATTGTTCCCCATCCAAAAATGTTGGAAAGAAAGTTTGTACTGATTCCTCTGGCTGAAATTGCGCCCAATGAGCTGCATCCAATAAAAAAGACTCAACTTTCTGTTTGTGCACAAAATTGTAATGATGCTTCAGAAATCTCTATGATTAAAGAAAAATTACGAAGACCAATACCCTTATCTGAAAAATATAATTATATCGCAATCGAAGGGAATATCGGCTCAGGAAAAACCTCTTTGACAAAAATGATTTCAGATGAGTTTAACGCTAAAATAATATTAGAAAGATTTGCAGATAATCCTTTTTTACCAAAATTTTATGAAGACAAGGAGCGATATGCATTTCCTTTAGAAATGAGCTTTTTGGCTGATAGACATCAACAGTTGTCAGATGATTTAGCACAATTTGACTTATTTAAAAACTTTATTGTTTCGGATTATTATATCTTTAAGTCTTTAATATTTGCTCAAGTAACCCTCCAAAAGGAGGAATACATCTTATACAGAAAAATGTTTGACATTATGTATAAGGAAATTACAAAACCAGATTTATATATTTATTTATATCAAAATACGGAACAATTGTTACAAAACATAAAAAAAAGAGGCAGAGATTATGAACAAAGCATTGCTCCTAGTTATTTAAATAAAATACATCTTGGCTACAGAAACTTCATTGATACAGAACAAAATTTGAATTCCGTGATTATCGACGTTTCAGGAAGAGATTTTGTAAGTAATCCGGACGATTACAAGTACATCATTAAAAAGATAAAGAGCCTCTAAAGAGAATCTCTAAAATAGAGATTAACAGACTCTGATCTGTGATAATAGGTTATTTTAGTTCAAGCTTTTCTGCAAAATAATCACAAAAATCACGCATCGTAGCACTCATCTTATCATCACCTGTGGCACGCTCAAAAGCATCTGACATCGAAACTAATGTTTGATGGTAGAATTGCTTCATTTGATCTACAGGCATGTCTTTGGTCCATAAATCCATACGCAAAGTATCTCTTTGCTTGTGATCCCAAACAGAAATCATGATTGCTTTGGATGCTTCATTATGAATTCCCCCATCTTTTGCCGTCCAAGAAATTTCTTCAGGCACTTTGTTTTCGTCTAAACTAATTTCAAAATTGACTTGTGATTTGTGTTTTATTGACATTATTTTTTTGGCTTATAGCTGGATTTTTTGAATAAATCTTCAGAATCTATGGTTAATAATTTTTGCAAAGATACATCATTATTTTGCATGAAAGATTTTACAATTTGCCATCCCAACCAAACACCAATTCTTCCGGGAGATTGACGGTCATCCTCCAAGTAAAACTTTGAAAACGGAGCATTCTCTAAAAATCTTTTATGGAGTTTCGTTTCTGTACTAAACAATAATTTTCTTTCTATAAAATACATCCAAATATTTTCTTCATTTTCAATTGCCCATTGTAATTTTTTATCAGAATACCCAATTTTTAAAGGATCAGAAATAGCAGGAAGGTACCGATCTATTAGATACATTTTCTTTCCTTCATGGATCATCTGACCAATAAAACTTCTATTTAAAGAAAAAGGGACTTGTTTTTCTATGATCGAATTGGCAACATCAACAATAAGGTGTTCTTTTGTATTGTTTTGTTTGATGTACATCGGAAAATCGGCATAAAATTCATGGTCTTTTCCCAAGTAAACATCCAATGAGACCAGTAATAAACTGTCTGCATAGATGACCCTACTCTTGTAATCTATGTTTGATATTAAAGTAACAATATCTGGCGATGTAAACCTTGGATTATAAAATTTGAGATGCTTAAAAAGGGATGTGAGTTGTGCTTGTAATTCTAAAAGAGTTGGATATGTTTTTTGAGTTGCTTTAAACAACTCCTGTTCATCCTTATTATTAATTTTGGCAATCACCAAACTATCTGAAAATACTTTTGGAAAAAAATAAGGATATTTATTTTTCAAACCTGGCAAATCTTCTTTCATCGTATTGTAAAAGTCTACTTCGTATCTTTTTACTGAAAAATCTACCTCAATAGTTGAGACATCAACCGTGAGCTTAGCGTCAGATTTACATGAAAAAAAGCTAAATAAAATAAAAAAAACTACTATAAAAAATCTCATAATCTTCGTATCTTGCTATTCAGAAATATAAAACGATAAAAGTACTAAAATAGTTTATCAATGAAAATCGAAAAAGTTTCAAAACACATTATTAGTTGGTTAAAAGAATATGCAGAAAATGCAAAAGTAAATGGATTTGTAGTTGGTGTTTCAGGAGGAATTGATTCTGCTGTAACCTCAACACTATGTGCTTCTACTGGATTCCCTACACTGTGTGTAGAAATGCCTATACACCAAGCAGAAAGTCAGGTGTCTAGAGCGAAAGAACATATTGCTCAGCTAAAAGAACGTTTTGATAATGTTTCTGATGTAAAAGTAGATTTAACGACTACTTTTGAAAATTTTAAAAATGTCGTTCCAGTAGTAGCATCTTCTGATCTAATAGCCCTTTCACTAGCAAATACAAGAGCAAGGATTCGAATGACAAGTTTATATTATTTAGCAGGTATTCATAATTCTCTCGTTATTGGTACAGGAAATAAAGTGGAAGATTTTGGAGTTGGTTTTTATACAAAATATGGAGATGGAGGAGTTGATTTAAGTCCTATTGCCGATTTAATGAAATCTGAAATATATCAAATAGCTGCGTTTTTAAAGGTTCCAGAATCGATACAAAAAGCAGCACCAACAGATGGTTTGTTTGGGGATAGCAGAACAGATGAAGATCAGATTGGGGCTTCTTATGACGAATTAGAATGGGCAATGAAAACAAAAAAATCAGGCAAAAAAGCAACTGATTTTGTGGATAGAGAAAAAGAAGTATTTGAAATTTACACAAAATTAAACACTTCCAATCAACATAAAATGGTACCCATTCCTGTTTGTGAAATTCCAAAAGAACTAAAGTAAGCGTTCATCAGAAGTTCTTCAGAAGTTCATCATGCGTGAAACAACTTTAAAAACTATTTTCTGTAGTTGTTTTTTTGGTGTTACACCACTCTTTTTAGCTTTTCTGAAAGTCGAATTCTCAAAGAATTGTAACTCATAACCACTTCTTTTTCTTCCGTTGAATATTCTTTCCCTTGCACCAGAGATTCATTGACCAACCTATCAATTAAAATTCTACGTAGATTAAAAATCACATCAGAAACTGCTTTAGGCAATACTTCTTTCGCAGTTTTTACTTCTATATTTTTACTTTCCCAATTACTAAGTTGATGCTTTTCTTCATCCATTAATATCGAAGTTACTGTATTTGAAATCTCCGTATTTTGATGATTTACAAATTGGTCTATGACCAGTTTTTCAGTCTGGTTTAATTGATGAATCATCTCTGCATAAATTTCTTGAAACAATGGATTTGTAAATTCTGTTTCATCTTCTTGTAAATGCAAATAAATTTCTGCGGAAACTAAATTTTGATATTTTCTTGCAGAAAGAGTTTCTCTACCATCTTCATCGACATTTGTAATTTCCTCGATAAACCCCACCTCTTCATTACCAAATAAAAGTAAAATACGAATGATTTCTTTTTCTAAGATCGAAAGTTGATCTATTTTTTGAATGGAAACTCCCCCACCTTTTACCAATCCCATCTGAGATTGTTCTTGGGCAGCAAAATATTCTGATGGTGGTTGATTAGCATCTTGCTGTGGTTTGGAAGTTTTTCTTTTTTCGTTGACCCCTTTTGTTAAGAGTTGAGCTAATTCACTGAACAGAACTCGCTCAGATATATCCATAATTCTTGCGCATTCTTTTACGTAAACTTCACGTTGAATTCCGTCAGGGATTTTAGAAATACTAGTGATAATATCTCGAATAACTCCTGCTTTTTGAATGGGATCATTTTTAGAATCTTTTAATAAAAGAGATACTTTAAAATTAATAAAGTCTTGTGCTGTGTGCTCTAGATATTCTTTTAAATCGGTATTTGAATTTGATTTCGCAAAACTATCTGGATCTTCACCGTCAGGAAACTGAACTACTTTCACATTCATTCCTTGTTCTAGAATCAAATCTATTCCACGAAGAGACGCTCTAATTCCTGCTGCATCTCCATCAAATAAAACGGTTATGTTTTTTGTAAGTCTGTTGACCAATCTAATTTGATCTGATGTCAACGCTGTTCCGGAAGAAGCTACAACATTCTCAACACCAGACTGGTTTAAAGAAATAACATCTGTATATCCTTCAACTAAAAAACAATTATCTTGTTTGGCTATTTCTTTTTTAGCCTGATAAATTCCATAGAGAATTTTACTTTTATGATAGATATCACTCTCGGGAGAATTTAAATATTTCGCGGCTTTTTTATCTGCTGTTAAAATACGTCCTCCAAAACCCAATATACGACCAGACATTGAATGAATAGGAAACATTACACGCCCTTTAAAACGATCAAACTGTTTGTTTTCTTTAACGATAGTGAGCCCTGTTGAAGAAAGATATTTTAAATCATATCCCTTTGCCAATGCCGCTTTTGTGAAATTATCCCACTCATCAATACAGTATCCTAGTTCAAATTTCTTTATGGTTTCTTCTGTAAAACCACGTTCTTTAAAATAGGACAGACCAATTGCTTTTCCTTTGTTCGAATTGAGCATCACATCATGAAAATAATCTTTGGCAAAATTAGAAACCAAAAACATACTTTCTCTTTCATTCATTTGTGCTTTTTCTTCAGAAGTTTGCTCAGTTTCTTCAATTTCTATATTGTACTTATTAGCCAACCATCTTAGTGCTTCTGGATAAGAATAATGCTCATGTTCCATTAAAAATGAAACGGCATTTCCACCCTTTCCTGTAGAAAAATCTTTCCAAATTTGTTTTACTGGAGAAACCATAAAAGAGGGAGATTTTTCGTCTGTAAACGGACTCAAACCTTTAAAATTACTTCCTGCTTTTTTTAGCTGAACAAATTCACCAATAACCTCTTCTACTCTAGCAGATTCGAAAACGCGGTCTATGGTACTTCTTGATATCATTTATTAGAATAATTGGAAAGTGAAAACAAATATAAGAATTCCATTTATTATGGATTTATAAACACCAATAAATAAAAAAAACCTCACCGGTTTACTTGTGAGGTTTTTTTTTAGGATTAGATTTTAAATTTTAAGACGCAGCTTTTAATTTCTTTAAAGCTGTATGTGTCAATTTAGCTTCTGCATATTCTTTGGTTACATTAAATTCCTTTTGATCAGAACTTGGCAAATCAAACATTGCATCCGTAAAAATAGCCTCACATAAAGAGCGCAATCCTCTTGCTCCTAATTTATATTCAACTGCTTTTCCGACTATATAATTTAAGGCCCCTTCTTCTATCGTGAATTCAACATCATCCATTATAAACAATTTTGCATACTGCTTAATGATGGCATTTTTTGGCTCAGTTAAAATTGATCGCAACGTCTTTGCATCTAGTGGGTTCATATAACTCAGTACTGGCAGACGACCAATGATTTCAGGAATTAACCCAAAAGATTTTAAATCTACCGGTGTGATGTATTGCAATACATTTGCCTCATCGATTTTATCTTCCTCTAAAGAGGCTCCAAAACCTACTGCTTGTCTATTTAAACGTTTGCCAATAATTGCATCTATTCCAGAGAAAGCTCCTCCTGCAATAAATAAGATATCTTTTGTATTTACTTCAATAAATTTCTGTTCTGGATGTTTTCTTCCTCCTTTTGGTGCTACGTTTACGACAGAACCTTCTAATAATTTCAATAAGGCTTGTTGAACTCCTTCGCCAGAAACATCTCTAGTTATAGAGGGATTATCTCCTTTTCTTGCAATTTTATCAATTTCATCAATAAAAACAATACCTCGCTGTGCTTTTTCTACATCATAATCTGCGGCTTGCAACAATCTACTTAGGATGCTTTCTACATCTTCACCAACGTACCCTGCTTGTGTTAATACGGTTGCATCAACAATAGAAAAAGGCACATTTAACATCTTTGCTATTGTTCTGGCTACAAGTGTTTTACCAGTACCTGTTTCTCCAACAAGAACAATATTAGATTTTTCTATTTCTACATCATCTTCATTGTCTGCATCTTGTAATAAACGCTTATAATGATTATAAACAGCAACTGCCATTGCTCTTTTTGTTTCATCTTGACCTATGATGTATTGATCTAAAAAACTCTTAATCTCCAAGGGTTTTTTTAATATTAAATCTTTTGATAAGCTGGTAGATTTTGAGTCAGAAATTTCATCTTCGACGATCCCATGAGCTTGCTCTATACATTTATCACAAATATGAGCATCAACTCCTGCTATTAAAAGGTCAGTTTCCGCTTTTTTTCGTCCGCAAAACGAACACTCTAAGTTTTCTTCTTTCGACATTGTATCTGCTTTATTCTTTTCTGCTGTATATCTTGAAACTATTATTTTCTTGCTAAAACTTCATCAACCATACCGTACGCTTTTGCTTCGGCTGCTTTCATCCAATAATCTCTGTCAGAATCTGCATGAACTTTCTCTTTAGTTTGCCCTGAATGATTTGCGATAATCGTGTACAATTCGTCTTTTAATTTCAAAATTTCTCTTGTCGTAATTTCTATATCAGAAGCCTGACCCTGAGCACCTCCAAGAGGCTGATGAATCATGACTCTTGAGTGAGGCAACGCCGATCGCTTTCCTTTTTGTCCTGCACACATTAAAACGGCTCCCATCGATGCTGCCATACCTGTACAAATGGTAGCAACATCTGGTTTAATAAATTGCATCGTATCATAAATACCAAGACCTGCATATACTCCTCCACCTGGAGAATTAATATAAATTGAAATGTCTTTATTAGAATCTACACTTTCTAAAAACAACAATTGAGCTTGAATAATATTCGCTACTTGATCATTAATTCCTGTCCCTAAAAAAATAATTCTATCCATCATTAAACGAGAAAAAACATCCATTTGTGTAATGTTCATTTGACGTTCCTCCATAATATATGGGGTTAAACTACTTGTAATTTTACCAAAATATGTACTGTTGATACCGTGATGTTTTGTTGCGTATTTTTCGAACTCTTTTCCGTAATCCATTTTCGTGATTCTTTTTTAAGTTTAATCTTGTAAAGATAAGAACTATTTCTAACTATTTAGTTTCAGCTTGTTACTAAAAAAACCTGAATCTAACAATTCAGGTTTTTTATTATTTATTTCTTTAGCACTCTATGTGGACCCAATACATGATTAAATACCTCAAAGAAGAGACCAAAACAATCTACAATTACTTGTACACTTCTTTAATAAAATTCTCGTAAGAAAGCTCTTTCGATTTAAAGCTCATATTTTCTTTATAAAAAGTCAATAATTTTTGACTGATTAGTTGCGCTTGTAATTTTTGAGCTTCTTCTTGATTTTGTAAAATTCTACCAGCAATATCATCCAATTCTTTTTCTTCTGGATTCATGTTTCCAAATTGAGCCATTTGCGTTCGAATAAATCCTTTTGCATAATCTACCAATTCTGCATAGTCTAATTTGATATCGTTGTCTTTCATAATCTTTCCTTCGATTAATTGATAACGCAATCCTTTTTCTGACTTTTCATATTCGGCGTTAGCTTCTTCAGAAGATAATTCTTTTTCACCCGCAGTTGCCAACCATTTCTTTAAGAAGTCAGCAGGTAAATCGAATTTAGTAGTGGCTACTAAATGTTCGATTACAGCATTTAATAATTGCTGATCTCCTTGTTGTTGAAATTGCTTTTCTGCATCTTCTTTAATTTTTTCTCTTAACGCTGTTACAGAATTCACACTTCCGTCTGCAAAAAGTTTATCAAACAATTCTTTGTCAAGATCTGCAGGAATGGTTTTTGTAATTTCTTCAACAGTAAAAGAAACTTCAACATCTAAATTCTCAGCAAGATCCTGAGAAATCCCATAGATTGTTTCTAACTTATTAGCTTCTTTAAATAATTTTTTCGTCTGTAAAGAAATTACATCTCCAACTTTAGCTCCAATAAGTTTCTTCTCATTTTTCTTCCCTTTGACATCACTCACTAAAAAAGAAGATTTTTTATTGATCTCGTTCTCCTCATTTACAAAAGTACCTGTCATATTAGATTGCTCATTAGCAACATCTAAAGAGCTCATTTTCCCGTAACGGTTTTGAATATTGTGAACTTCTTTGTCAATTAATTCCTCTGTTGCAACAATATTGTATTGTGTTACTTTCTTTTTTGATTTTAGGTTAACATCAAATTTTGGAGCTAAACCCAATTCAAATTCAAAAGAAAAAATTTCAGCAGACCAATCAAAATCTTCTTTCATTCTAGGAATAGGATTCCCTAAAATGTCTAATTTTTCTTCTGCTAAAAAAGTATTTAACGATTCTTGTAAAAGCTTATTAACCTCATCAATCATAATCGATTTACCATACTGCTTTTGAATCATTCCCATTGGAACGTGCCCTTTCCTAAAACCAGGAACATCTGCCTTTTTACGGTAATCTGTTAATTGTTTTGTTACTTTTTCTTGATAGTCATCAGCAACAATATCAACTTTTACAACTGCGTTTAACGCATCTATGTTTTCTTTTGTAATATTCATCTTTGTTCTCTTATTCTTTAAAAAATCGAGTGCAAATTTAATCATTTTAATTGTTTGCACAAGTGTTAAATAGTTCTATTTCAGGAATCTTATTTAGTTTTGTCTTGAAGTATTGCTTTGTTTTAAAATAAAAATAGAATTCCGCTAACAATAGAGTTCTTAATCGTGTGACAAGTATATAAGTAAATGTCTAAAAAAGTTATTTTTTAAGGAGTTGCTATAGAGTTGCAACTTTGCGCTCCAACGCTGCTTGAAATTCTTCCATCACAGGTTTTACGGTACTCTCAGGAATATCTGATACTCTAATATACATTAAGCCATCGACAGCATTGTTGAACTTTGGATCTACATTAAATGCTACCAAACGAGCATTTTGTTTGACATATTTCTTAATTAAAACTGGAATTCTTAAAGCTCCCGGTTCTATTTCATCAATAATTTTATCAAATTTTTGCAGGTCTGCTTTAGAGGCATCAAAGACAAAATCTTTATCTACATCTTTTAATTTAACCTTGTATTCTTTCTTGGGATGAATGTATTGTGCAATATATGGGTCATAATAATGAGATTTCATGAACTCAATCATTAAGGACTTTGAAAACTCTGAAAATTTATTACTTATAGAAACACCCCCCATTAAAAACTTGTATTCGGGATATCGTAAAGTTACATGCACGATTCCTTTCCATAATAAAAACAAGGGCATTGGTTTTTGTTGATACTCTTTGATAATAAAGGCACGTCCGAGCGCTATAGTATTCTCCATCATTTGATGCAGTTCAGGCTCTATTCTAAAAAGTGTTTGAATATAAAATCCATTGATTCCATAATTCTTGTAAATTTCTCTCCCCAACCCCATTCTGTAGGCTCCTACAAGACAGTTTGCTTCTCTATCCCACAAAAACATCTGATGATAATAATTGTCATACTTATCTAAATCTATGGATTTATTTGTTCCTTCTCCAACATCTCTAAAAGTTATTTCACGTAATCTTCCAATTTCGTATAACAAATGGGGGATTTTATCTGCCTTTGCAAAAAATACTTCATAATTTTTACTCTCGAGCAACCTACCATCAGCCTTTCTTAATGCTTCAACCTCTCTAATAAATAGGTTTGTGTTTTTTTGAGCAGTAATTTTTTTTACAGGTTTTTTTATTTTGATGTTCTTCGTCGAAAGTAATTTGTGGGATTTCTCAAAAGGATTTGCCAGCATATAGGTTTTCTTTCTGAGAAACTCATAAAAAGCGGGGAGCTCTTTGTACGTATCTTGATCTTTAACAGAAATAGGCTTTCCTATTCTTACTTTTATGACTTTACCACCTTGTGCAATCACTTCTGATGGTAATTTTGCAGTTCTTAAGGTGTCTGAAATTTTAGATAAAAAATAAAACAACCAACTATTTTTGGCGTGAAAATAAATAGGAATAACTGGAACCTTGGCTTTTTTTATGAGTTTAACAGCTCCCTCCTCCCAGGGTTTATCTACAATTAAATTTCCGTCTTTAAGGGTTGAGACTTCTCCAGCAGGAAAAATACCTATTGGTTTTCCTGCTCCTAAATGTAGCAATGCATTTTTAATTCCCCCAATACTCGATTGCACATCCTTTTTATTTTCAAAAGGATTCACAGGCATGATATAGGGTTTTAAAGGAACAACTCTCTGTAACAAAAAATTGGCAATAATTTTATAATCTGCTCTTTTTCCAATAAGAAGTTTCAGTAACAAAATACCATCTACACCTCCCAAAGGGTGATTTGAAATAGTAATAAAAGCACCTTCTTTTGGGATTCTTTTTAGGTCTTCTTCTGGGATTTCAAAATTAATATCGCAATCATCTAAGATGCCTTCCAAAAAATCTAAATCAGACTTGTTTTTATTCTTATTGTATAAGTTATTGATGTGTGAAATACGGAGAATTCGGATAATGATCCATCCTATAAATGTTCCCAAAAATCGAAACTTTTGCAAACCAATTACTTTCGAAACCTCTTTAGATGTAACTAATCCCATAAGTTATCATTAAACATAAATACAAACTTACTAAAAATAATAAAAAAGCTGATTTATTAGTTTAAACTTAACACAATTTGTGAGGTTTCTTTATTTACTTGTGTCAAAAGTGGTGTTCCTTTTGCTTCAATATCAAGAATGGCTTTTTCATTAAAATGACGAATCGTGTACAAATCTACCTCCCTCTGGACATTTATTTTAAATGCTGCTTTTAATTCATCATAAAAAGCATCAAACTTATTAAATTTATTATCGATACAAACTGAAAAACTAATGGCAGAATTCTGTATTAGATTCACTTTTAACTGATACTCGTGTAGTTTTTGAAAAATAAAACTAAGATTATTCTCTACCATAAAAGAGAAATCTAAAGCCGAGATCGATACTAAAATCTGATTTTTCTTTACAATAAAACAAGGGATAAAAGGGACCAATCGAGCTCCCTTTGAAACTCGAGTTCCTTGTTGTTTCCTATTTACAAAAGAGCGAACAAACAAAGGAATTTCTTTTCTTTCTAGGGGTTGTAATGTTTTTGGATGTATAACTGAAGCTCCATAAAATGCCATTTCTATCGCTTCTTCATAAGAAATGTGTTCCAATAAAGTAGTCTCTGCAAAGACTCTTGGATCGGCATTCAAAACTCCAGGAACATCTTTCCATATGGTTACACTGTCTGCATTAAGGCAATAAGCAAAAATACCAGCAGTATAATCAGAACCTTCGCGGCCCAATGTTGTTGTATTTTCTGTGTCATTAGCAGCAATAAAACCTTGAGTAATATTTAATTTGGAAGCATCTAATGTATTGCTAATAATTTCTTGGGTTGACTCCCAATCAACTTTAGCATCTCTGTAGTTACTATCTGTTTTTATAAAATTACGCACATCAAACCAATTGTTTTGAAGTCCAATTTTTGATAAGTAGGCACTTACGACTTTGGTTGACAATAATTCTCCAAAACAAATAATTTGGTCATACACATAATTGTATCTTTTGGAAGTATTTCGTTCTAAAAACCATCTTAATTCTCCTAAAAGAATCTCAATATCGTTGTGTATTTCATCTTCTTTATCAAATAAATCATGCATGATTGATGTATGAAAATCTTCGATAAAACTTAATTTTTCAGCTAATTGATCTGACGAATTGTAATAAGCATCAATCGCTTCTTCAAAAGCATTGGTCATTTTACCCATTGCAGAAATTACAACCAAGGTATTTTCTGTTCCTTCATATTGTAGGATTTGGGTTATGTTTTTTATACTTTCTGCATCTTTTACAGAAGCCCCTCCAAATTTAAAAATCTTCATTTTAATTATTTTGAATAAATTTCGCTAAATTTTCTTTGTTCATTTGTACCACAGACCAGTCATTTAAATAGGTCGCTCCTGTACTTTTGTAAAAATCGATTGCATTTTGATTCCAATCGATGACTTCCCAAGCAACTCTATTGTAATTATGATCGAAAGCATATTTTAAAACAGCAGTATACAAGGCTTTTCCTGCGCCAATCTTTTGCTTCTTTTTAGTGACGATTAAATCCTCTAAATGAATCGTTCTTCCTTTCCATGTCGAATAACGTTCATAAAACAGTGCTATTCCAATAATTTGATTTTCTTGTTCTGCTACAAAAATTTTAAACTTTGGATTTTCAGAAAAACCATCATTTATCAAATCAGTTACTGAAATATCTACAGCATCTGGTTCTTTTTCAAAAACTGCTAATTCTGTAATTAAATCGAACACCGACTGCATGTCTTTTTCTTCACCTTTCCTTACAATAAAATCCATCTTTATAAAAATTTCATCAAAGATAGTTTTTTTGATTTCGACCAAAAATATTTAACTATTTTATACAGGTATCTGGCTTTTGTTTAATTTTTTTTACTTGAAAATTAAGAACGAAATCGTTGTAGTAACTCAATAAAAGTTTAGATATTTGTAAGCAATTTCAAAATTTTATGAAAATGAAAGGAAAAAAACAAACTTTGGGTGAATTTATCATTAAAAATCAGGACGCGTTTAAGTTCAGTTCTGGTGAATTATCGAGTCTTTTAAATTCAATACGTTTGGCTGCAAAAGTAGTTAATCACGAAGTAAATAAGGCGGGATTGGTTGATATTATCGGTGCTTATGGCGATACAAATATTCAAGGCGAAGACCAACAAAAACTGGATGTGTATGCAAACAATACCTTTATTCAAACTTTGACACGTAGAAATATTGTTTGTGGAATTGCTAGCGAAGAAGAAGATCATTTTATCACGATTAATAGTATCGATCAAAACCATCAAAATAAATATGTTGTTTTAATAGACCCTTTGGATGGCTCCTCCAATATAGATGTAAATGTTTCTGTGGGAACTATTTTTTCTATTTATAGAAGAATTACTCCAGTCGGAACTCCTGTACAATTGGAAGATTTTCTACAAAAAGGAAGTGAGCAAGTTGCAGCCGGTTATGTGGTATATGGTACCTCAACAATGATCGTTTATACAACTGGTGATGGCGTAAATGGTTTTACATTAAATCCTGCAATAGGAACTTTTTATTTATCACATCCTGACATTAAATTTCCAGAAGATGGAACTATTTATTCTGTAAATGAAGGAAATTATTTAGACTTCCCTTTAGGGGTCAAGAAATATATAAAATACTGTCAGGAAGAATTTGAAAACAGACCCTATACGAGTCGATATATTGGTTCATTAGTTTCTGATTTTCACAGAAACATGATCAAGGGTGGAATTTATATGTACCCTAAAGGCTCCCGGAACCCGAATGGAAAGTTACGCTTACTATATGAATGCAATCCAATGGCTTTTATTGCAGAACAAGCAAATGGTAAATCTTCTGATGGATATAGAAGAACCATGGATGTAACTCCTGTTGAATTACATCAAAGAGTTCCTTTTTTTTGTGGAAGTAAGAAGATGGTAACTAAATTGGAAAATTTTATGAAAAAATTTGGAGAATAAATCTTTCTTATACTGTGATCAATTATGAAAACCTAAACTTCTTGTAAAACCATGTAATTATGATTAATTTTACATTTTTAAGATAACTAACATTTAAAACATAGAAAAAATGGCTTTTCAATTACCAGAATTAGGATACGCTTATGATGCGTTAGAACCGAATATAGATGCAAGAACTATGGAGATTCACCATTCGAAACATCACAATGGATATACAACAAAATTAAACGGAGCAATTGCTGGTTCTGATCTAGAAGGAAAATCTATTGAAGACATCCTAGATAATTTAGATATGAGCAATGCTGGTGTTAGAAATAATGGAGGTGGATTTTACAATCACTCATTATTTTGGTCGGTAATGAACCCAAATGATAAAGGAGAAATCTCTGGAGATTTAAAGAATGCTATCGAAGCAGAATTTGGATCTGAAGAAGCTTTTAAAGATGCATTTTCAAAAGCTGCAGCTACACAATTCGGTTCAGGTTGGGCCTGGTTATGTGTTCATGAAGGAGGAAAAGTAGAAGTATGTGCCACACCTAATCAAGACAATCCATTAATGCCGGGTGTTACTTGTGGAGGTACTCCAATTTTAGGATTAGATGTTTGGGAACATGCATATTACTTAAATTACCAAAACAGAAGACCTGACTATATTACTGCATTCTTTAATGTAATAAATTGGAATGAAGTATCAAAACGGTACGCAGCTGCTAAATAAACATCAGCGGTAACCAAAAAAAATGCATCTTATTTTTTAAAATGCATTTAAAATAACAAACTACCGAATAATTGATTTTAAATAACATGAGCCCGATTGAATATCGGGCTCATGTTATATATGTAAGACCCACATTTATAGGAGCGTTTTATCCCTTTTCGAAGTAAGTAATTGTTTTATAGTAATTTGGGTGATGCCTTTAGATTAGAAGAAAAGTAAGTTTGAACTAAAAAAAATAAAGACTAAATAAAAGTACTTTTTTTATCAAAAAAAGCAGAAAGTATTTGTTAGATAAGCAAAACTTATTATATTTGCACCGCTCTAATAATTAGATATCATTAATTATCAATTATCGAGTCTAAGTTCATAAAAATAGTGACTGCGAAAGTAGCTCAGGGGTAGAGCATCACCTTGCCAAGGTGGGGGTCGCGGGTTCAAATCCCGTCTTTCGCTCTACACCAAAACAAATCCAATGCTGAAGTGGTGGAATTGGTAGACACGCTGGACTTAAAATCCAGTGAGCAGTAATGCTCGTATGGGTTCAAGTCCCATCTTCAGTACAATAACCCTTGTTAATCAATTGATTTTCAAGGGTTTGTTATTTTACAACCTCTACTTTTGCCAACTATTTGCCAACCATTTTTAAATTTCATAGTTAATCTTTTATATTGTTGAGGTATAAACAAAACTATATACACGCGAACAGATAGTCCCGAATTTTTGAATAATTGATATTATTTTCCTTTTTAGGGCAGAAAAGAACTAAACTTTGAGTCTAGCTCTTAACTGCTATTTTATATATACGGTGTTATGCCACGTTATTATTCATTCTTCTTGATGTGAAGAATTTCAATATGTAACTTAGCGAACCGAAAAATGGCAAGAAAATAATAATCGCAGCCCAAATCAGAAAGTGAAAATTAGATTCTTTTTTTGATGCCATAACCAAAGCAATTGCTGTTAATGTTATTAATACTAACAGTAACAGAATAATTTGAGTTGGATAAATCATTAGAAATATATTCATAATAGATAATTTAAAATTAGTTTTAATTAAGCACAACACCAAGCCTGAGCTTTTACCAGCAATTTTTTTTACACGGTGTTGGCAACTGGTTTTTTATTCTTTCCTTATTTCTATTTCATTTGTAACAAAGCTATATTCATTTAAGTCAATTCCATTTTGATAGTATTTGATTTCAAATATAAAATTGTCATTATTTTCAGGAGCTTCTTTTAAAACAAAAATAAGTTCATTAGCAATGTTTGGATTCGTGTTTATATATTCTATTAAGTCAAACTTTTCATAATATGGAAAACTGCTAAAGTGGTTCAAGACTAAAACATCAAAAAGTTGATTTATATTTTGACCTGACTGATTCATTGAATTATAATCATTGTTAGTATATATTTCAATATTTGTTATTTTTTCGTCAGTCTTTGGTGGAGCAGGACTACAGGCATAAGAATTTTCAATAAAAATATTTTTCATTTTACTTTTTTCGTAAGCAAAATATGTTTCAATTTCAGCGGTTATTCTTATTGAATATTTTTCATAAGAAACAGAATTATTTTCTATTTCTGATAATTTTATTTGATGTTTTTCATTTAAAACTTCAATTTGTAATATTTCTGAATTCAGAGAAGATATTTTAAATTTATTCGGAAAAGGTCCACAATCATCTTCACAGGAAATTATTCCCAAAAATAAAATTATAATGTAACTTCTAATAAAAAACTTAATTTTCTTTTTCATTTTGTTTTCAGTTTTACTTGTTGCCAACGTTGTTGTATATGATTTGTTGCGTATTTTAAGCAACTAATTTAATAAATAATTACCGACCAAGAAAGTCCGCGAGGACTTTCGTAAGTGAGCAAAAAGCCAGCGATAAATTATATACGGTGTTAGGCAACGTTTTTTTTAATTTTCATTATTCGGTTCATAATCAAGAGGCAAAGAATGTGCAAATTTTTCATAAGACCAATATTCTTCATACAAAACATCTAATGGATTAGCCAAAATACCACTTGGGTAAATTATAAATTTTTCTGCTAATGGAATTATATTCGATGCTTGTGGAAACGCTTTACGAGGTTTACTTAATGAGTTTCTTAAAATATAACCCTTTTCCTCCTTTTCTCTTAGATATGTAATTCTTAAATTATTATCAAATTGAAGATAAGTTTCATTATTCTTTTCGTGAATGATTTCTGTAGAAGCTATTTCGGACTTGTATAAATAGTCAATATATTTTGGAAGTTTTGCTTTTTTTAAAACAACTAGTGCTGAATCTATCGAATTTTTAGGTATGTCAATTTTTCTTGAAAAATTAAGTGCGACATTGGATTTAGATAATGTCTTTCTAGCTTTTAATAATTCCTCTTGACTAGGTCTATCTTTATTTTTCTTTCTTACAAACTGATTTATTACAAAACCTTCTTCTTTTGATGAATTTTTTAAAACACTTTTGAAAAAGTGTACTTGTGAACCATTATAAGCCTTTAACCTGTTTTTTCGCCACTTATTCTGCTTATTTTTACTGCCTTTTGATTCTTTAAAATAGGAATATCCTAAATATTTAGTGATTTTTTTTTCTATTGAAAAGTGTTTCAAATCGTAGAAAATATCATAACCTAGAGCTTTATTTTTTATATGCAATGGTTCAATCGCTTCCGCTGTCAAAATATTATTTTGCGAATCAAATTCAAAAAACAAAACCTTTGGATTTTGTATAGTGCAAGATTTTGAAAACTCACTAGTACCAATAAATTCTCGAATGAAAACGGAAAAATTATATTCCCATTCTTCATTATTTTCTTTACCATTTATAACAACTTCATCTAATAGAGATTCTTCTTCTAATAATGAGAATTCGAGTGGTTTTGTATAAGTTGAAGTATCAAAATTATATTTTATAGTCTGAAATCCTATATGTGAAATTATTAATTCATAAATTCCATTATATACCTCTAAATTGAATTCTCCATTTTTATTTGTAATTGTTCCTGTAGTGGTATTATTAAGATATACAGCAACATTGCTCTTTGGTTCATTTTCAAAATAAATTTTCCCTTCTAAGTTTATTTGAGCTGACAACTTAAAAATAAAAAAGTTAAAAAGAAGAAGGATTATTAGTGATTTAGTCATCAGATTACGTGGTGGTTTAAATGTTGCCTAACGTGTTTGTACAAGGTTAGTTGCGTGGTTTAGCAATAAATTTAATAAATAATTACTGACAAAGAAAATCCGCGAGGATTTTCGTAAGTGAGCAAAAAGCAAGCAATTAATTTTGTACGGTGTTGGGCATAGTATTTTTATTTTATTCTTGTATTGTTTTTAGTCCATATCCAACCTTCTACAAAATGACATAAAACTTTTGTTATTTCCACCATTCCTAAAATAGCTTCAATTCTAGATTCGTCAGTTACGTAATTGTCACGTTTACTAATTCTTAACTCTAATGTTCTATTTTCAACATCTTTAATTTTAGATGATGTAAAAATATGTTTTTTGCTTAGATGAATAAAACCAGAAGTTTCTTTGTAAACATTTGTCACCCAAGGAAATTCTAAATTTAATTTATTCCTTAAATACCAATCTTTCAAATTTTTCCCATCTCTGTCAATAATTTTATCTATTTGAATTCCATTCATAATATCTGTTGCAAATTTATGAGGATTTTCAACAAGCCAAGCTCCAGAAAATCTAAGAATATTATCAAGATGACATCTTACAAGATGACAAGCTCCAATATAATTTTCAGTTCTTAATAGACTTGTAAATCCAAAAATTAAATGTAAAGATCTGTCCATAACTGCATTTGCTAAAATATCTAAAGGGTATGTGTTTCCAGGGTGCATTCTTTTTCCTAAATCTATAATAACCCTTTCAAAATTCTCCAATTTTTCCAGTTCTAATTCTACCTTACTTGTCATTTAAATTGGATAGTTTTTTCAGTTTAGTTTTCAGCTTGTATATTATGCCAACCATTTAACAACCATTTATTAATTTCTGTATTGTTGAGGTATCAACAAATCTATATACACGCGATCAGGTAGGGACGAACTTTTTAATATTTGATCTTATTTTTCCTTTTTAGGGCGTCCGATTCGTCTAGTTTTTAATTTATTACAATATTATTTTATCAATAAATAAATTTAGAATACCTTGATTTTTAGGAAATTGTATATATATTTTGTGTTTTTAAATTAGAGTACTCTACTCTAATTTTTCTTTTGGAATTTTTCATGGTTAATTACTTTTATTTTACAATTAATTAAAGGTATATTTGAAGGTATATAATAACCTATTTAAAAAACAAATAATATGAAGAAATTTTTAATTTTATTATTAATTACACCTACACTAGTATGGGGTCAAGTAAAATCAGGTACGTCTTATTCGGAGCACCCAGCTTATGATGTAATTACCGAGAGTTACCGAGTATTTGAATCAGGAACTGAAGCCGAACTAAGAGCCCTCTTTACTGAAGATGCCAAAATATGGGGCCCAGGCGAAAAGGAAGCGGGGACTGTAGATGAAGAAGTAACAAATATGCTTTGGTGGCAAGAGAATTTTAAAGATATTAAATTCAGTGTAATGAAAGGAGCTACACAAGATATCATTAAATATAAGGGCGATAAAAAAGGTGTTTGGACTATGGACTGGATGGTGTTCTCTGCAACACACAAAACTAGTGGATTGCCTGTAAAGGTGAATATTCACTCAAATAGTTACGTGACCAAAGAAGGAAAAATAACAATGTCAGAGAAACACTTCGATAGAGAATCTGCTGGTGCGCAAATTCAAGCTTCTTTTGGTTGGAAAAGAAACGGCCGCGTTTATGACGAACATCCAATCATCGATAAACTAAATGAAATGGTTGCACATTTTGAGGCTGGAGAAATAGCTGAATTGGCTACTTACTTTAGCGAAGATGCAAAATTTTACCGCCAAGGTACAAATGGAAGCATAAACCTAGAAGAGCGAACAGCTACTTGGAATCAAGAAGTGGCAAAAAATAGTGTTCGTGATTTAGAACAATCTGGATACCCAGATGCAATTTATTACTCAAAAGATGAAGGCCAGTGGGTCGTTCAATCTTGGTGGTGGGTTAATAATACTGACGCAGAATCAGGAGAAAAAACTCGTAGGAATTTACACATGATTCACAGCTTTAATGAAGACGGAAAAGTTGATAGTGAAGTTATCTATATGACGAATTAAAATTAAAAAAAACTATTGTATAGTTTCTTTAAAAACCGATAAAATAAACCCACTCTAGCAGTGGGTTTATTATTTTATATAACCTCGTTATTATTAACAGAATGGTATTGTATAATACTGCACAATCCAGAGAAATCAGAATCCTGAATAAAAGTAAGCGTATTAAACTCTGTAAACTCGCCTAAAAAAATCGAGACTACTCTCCTATTCTCCTTCATTAAATACACTAGAATTAAACTAATTTTTTCAAACGAGGTTAATTAGTAGCATTAATAAAGAATCGTGTTTAGGATAGAATAAAAGAATGCGGGAAACAAAACAGTAATTTTTGCGGTTTATAAGTAGGTTTTTTAATGTTATTAGGTTAATATCAACTCACTGTTTTCAGGGATAAAAAAACCCCATTTTCAGGGATTGACATGCATCCCTTTTGTGTGTAAATTTACTTACTTTTCAAGAGTTCGATAGAAAGATTGGACTTATAATAGTTTTTTTTTCGGGCTTCCTTATCGGAAGCCTGTTTTTTGTATCCTTTATTTTTTGAAAACAACAAAGTTGCATCCAATTTTATCTTCTCTAAAAGCAGGTTCAATTTATATTAGCTAAATTAGCTTCACATTAAAAAACGTAACGATCATGAAAACAGCATCCATACTCCTTGGAATCATAGCCATCGTATTTGTCGGAATACAACTTTTCTCTTTGAAAAGTCAAAAAAATATTGAAACCTACTCTTATGTTGTAAATAAAAAATACGATCAATTTGAAATACGAAGTTACAAAGCAACTTTATTTACTTCAGTTAAGCTCTCTTCAAAAAAATATAAAGAAGCATCCAGTAAAGGCTTCTCAATTCTAGCAGGATATATCTTTGGAAATAATAATCGAAATGAAAAAATAGCGATGACCTCTCCAGTATCCATGTCATTGAAAGATTCTACAACGATGATGTTTATGGTTCCAAAGAAATATAAAAAGGAGACGCTCCCTCAACCCAACCTGTCAAAAATAAAATTTAAAGAAGAACCTGCAAAAACTGTTGCGGCTATAAATTTTAACGGCTGGGCGAATGATAAAAAAATTAAAAAGTACAAACAAAAACTAAAAGACGCCCTAGATAAGGAAGGAATACTGTATAAAAATAGGTTTCAATTTTTAGGATACAATGCGCCTTACGAAGTTTTTAATCGAAAAAACGAAATTATAGTAGAACTAGAATAAAAACATATTTATACAACAGACCTAAAAGTATGCGAACTTTCTTTTTTAGATTTTAATTATTTTCTTATGTAATAAATTTGTGTTGGTTTGAATTTGTAAAAGATAAAGTCCATTTTCGAAAGCACTCAAATCCACCTCAACGTTACTTTGATTGAAAGTGTAGGTTTTGACTAATTTTCCATTTAAACTATAGAGTTTTACGTTGTGAATTTCTCCCAAAGAAATTTTCAGAGTTAACAAATCGGACACTGGGTTTGGACTCAAAACCACATAAGGCTCAACTTGAACCGAATTAACAGAAAGGTTTGCAGCAATATCATTAATTGCCGTCCAATTACTGGCCAAACTATTGTCTAATCCCAAACCTGAAAGTTGAAGCAATGAACCATCTCCATCTGCCGCTTCTGGCCATGGCAATACATCGTTATAAGTAACATCATCAATAACATTTCCATATGCATCTAATAATACAAGATCTTCACCATCATTTGATAAACTTCTCGAAAATTCACCAAAAGGCTCAAATCCATAACGCTCTTTAAAAGACTCGCTCTTTTTTGCCAAATAAATTGACTTATTACCAGAAACTGAAGCTCCTGGAGAAAACTGATACGTTAGTCCCAAACCTCCGAAGTAAATTCCTGTCAAATTTACAGAAGATGCACCGTTATTTATAATTTCAATAAACTCAAAATCACTTGAATCTTGGTCTTCTTGAACCAAAGGATGATAATTTATTTTAGAAATGACCAAGGGAGGTGTTGACACATTATCACACAAACTTGTGTCAGATAATTGACCTGAAATCCAACTGATTCGCTCAAATATAAATGATTTTAATCCACTAATTTGATCTTCAAATTGACCAGTAGTCCCTGATAGTAATTCCTGACGTGTAGCTGCTTCTGAAATAAGTGTTTTGGTGGTATCGATGAGATTAGAAATAGCATAGGAATTCAGTGGCATTCCAGGGGCAATAAGTTCCTTCCAACGCTTAGTCAAATAGCATTTAAAAACGGAATCATTAAATAAATCTGTCCAAAATTTCGTCCCCATATTTTCATACTCAAACTGCCAGAGATATGTTTTACTTCTATCAAAACCAAAATCAAATAAATCATTTCCAAACGTTAAATTAAAATCCCAAATAGGTCCAGCTCTCAGTTTGCCATTACGGTCTTTATGAAAAAACGTACTAAACTGATATCCATCTGCATTGGATGCAAGTTCGTTGAGGATCATAAAATCTACAAATGAAGGAATATCGATCACGGATGGATACCCTGATGTAATAGAACTATTACCCTGACTTGCAGATACTTCAAGCTTCTCAAATTCGTTCTTTATATACTCATTTTGCTGAAACTTAACAGTCGTTGGCTTAGGGTGCTCATGGATATAATTCACCTGACCCCAACCGTAAGAATCCATATACCAAGCAGGGGTGTCTGACCCTTCATTTTTATCTGCTTTGGTAATATACCCCCCTGTAAGTTTGGGAAAAGACAGATCAGTTTCTTTAATTTTATTGATATCAATCCGACTATCATCTGCTTTTAATTTCTCTTGCAAGACATAAATACCTCTAAAATCTCCATTCAATACCACTTCACAATAACGGCCTCTTGACGCATAGTTTCCTGTTAAGTTAGAAAGTTTATAACTGAGGTAATCTCTCATAAACGAAGGATCATAGGCTAAACCATTCAAAATCCAATCATTCTCTTTGGGCATTTCAAGAAAGGATACATTTACTTTTTCACCCTGATCATCATAAGGAGTGAATGCATATTGTTTTTTATCTAATAGACTTGAAGAAGATCCCCGATATTCAATTTTAATCGAACCATCATAACTAAGGGCTGAAGCATTATTGATGTCTGTAAGAAAATTTCGTTGTCCATCAGGGTTGTATATAATTTTCATCGTAGCATTGATCTTTGGATCATCCGGAATTTCCTGACCTTGTTCTGTATTAATGACAACAATAGGAAGGTTTGAAGACTCAAAATTAACGTCTACAGAAGGCGTAGGAGTTTCAAACCATGAAGGAGGGGTTCTGTAATCATAATCCGATGTATTGACTCCCAAGGATAGTGTAGGTATCACGGTCAAATCAGAAGAAAAAATTGATTGATTATGCACTTGCACAGCAATTACATTGGTTCCTGTGGTTAAGAGTGCTGTGTCCACTGTAAAACGTTCTGGTGCGAATCCTTGATAAAGCAATGCTTCGTGAGATCCATCACTCGGTTGATCAAAGTTAGGAACAGATCCTGATACTAAATTTCTAGCAATCTCTTGCCCATTTAAATAGGCAACAAAACCATCATCATAATCAAGATCTAACACCATGGCCTCGACCACGGATGCATCTTTAATTGTAAAGGTAGATCGGATATAAACCGATATCAAACTTGGTAGAATTGTAGCATCATCAGCATCTCCGTTTCCAAAACCTGATGCTCCAGTACTCCAACTTGATGAATTAAATTGTACTTGATTCCAATTTGAATTGGGTTGTGAGGTGGGAACAAGATACTGCCATTGATCGCCGGGAAGAACGACACTTTCCCAGTGGTTAACTTGAGCAGCAGCATAAAATGAAGAAAAAATACAAACTAAATATAGGTATCGCATGAAAAAACAAACTTTAAAAAAATGGAATAAAAACTTTTTACTATTTAGAGATAAAATTAATGATTATAATATATAAAATATTAAATATCACCCATACAAAATACATACAAATCAAAAAATCGACACAATTTAAATCTTAAAATAATAAAGGCTTCTTTTAAAATTAAAAAGACGGTATTGAGTAGGTATTAAAAAATGTTTTATTTGGGTAGATAAACTCTTTTGGCTGTTTTCAGGACATCTGCACGGTCAAATGACATTTTTTTTGTTTTAAAATTTGCAAATAAATCCATTTGATCTGTGTAATGTGGACTCTCTGGTCTCCTGCTATTTCCAAAAGAGATCACAGATTCATAGTAGGTTTTAGTGGGAGTAAATCGAACCATACCGATGTAAGACTCTCCGTGTGTAATTTTTACACGTCCATTTTTATAGGGACTTCCTCGCATCGCTGTTACCACATCGGGTAGACCAAAAATAGGAAGTTCTTTGGTTCCTCTAACCAACTTTTGAAAATCTCCAAGCTGAATCCGATCACTATCAAAATGCGTTTTCATATAAGCTTTTGTAATTTTTAACGCTTCAAATAATACTTCATGTGAAAAAATACGATCTTCTCCTAAGTTTCTGAAAAAAGGCCCTAGTTGGTAATACAGCAATGCATACGCTCCAGCACCATAAGAAGTTGCATTGGCAACTCTGTCCCAATTTTTAATATCTGATAAAAGGACCCTTACTGAAGGATAATCTTCAACCTTCATCTCAAACAACGGGTTTAAATCCATATAATTATACTGTAACGGAGTTGGTAATTGATGGTCGTATTTGATACGTTTGAAACGCTGATAATCTATATGTTCTTTTTCTTCTAGTAACGTTAACAAACGTGTAGATCGATTGTTGTCATAGGTTTCATAATTCATTGCTTTTGCAAAATTTGCTGATATCGGATTATCGGACTTTCCGGAAGATTTAAAAGGACTGTGGTTTGCATTGTAAACAAAACCTGATTTTGGATTCACTACTTGCGGTAATGCGGAAATGTCGTAGTAGGTATTCCAAAGGGTCTCTTTGGTATTTCCAGGAACTACGTCTGTCCAATTATATCCTCTCGCCCTAATAGGAATTTTACCATTGGAAATATAAAAAATAGTATCGTTCCTGTCTGCGTATCCGATATTATATCCAGGCAATGCCTTCATTTCTAGAGCCTTGTAGAATTCAGTGAAATTAGTAGCCTTGTTCATACGCCACCATTGTTCTAAAGCATTGATGTTTGTAGTACTAGGAGTACGAACTGAATACACCCCTGTTTTATTTTTTAGTGTTGGACCATAAATACTTCGATAGAATTTTTTGGATATTGGAATGTTAATTCCAAGAAATTTAAACGTAAGTTTTGCTTTGAACTTTTCTAATTTGTGAGGTACACCGTCAACCAAGTAGATGTTTTTTTTCTTTGGATGCATTTCTAATGCAAAAACATCTGCTTTGTCGGGATAGTTTACGGTATGGGTCCATCCCAGGAATTCGTTGGCTCCTGATAGTATACAAGGGCTTCCAGGAAAGGAAGCTCCGATAATGTTGGTACCTTCTTTACTAACCAAATGGGCTTCATACCAAGAAGTTGCTCCCTCTAAAGGCTGATGTGTATTGATCGTTAAAAAAGTTTGATTGGAGTGAGTTCTACTTCGATTAACCGCTATTAAATTCGAACCTTTGGTGTCTTGATTTATTTGAAACGGCCAGGATAAGTTATCGTTTACGATGCCAGTTACAAGTCTATCGGCTCCATTTGAAATAAAAAGTTGCAACTGGGTGTACCGAAGTATTTTTTTTGGAGTAATCGGGAATAATTTTTTTTCGAGAACTTCGTCTGGATGTTTCTTTGCAAATGCATTCAAACCTTCTGTAAAAGCTTCAAGAAGTGATATAAATTTAGCGTCGAGTGTGTGATATAAATCATTGACAGTACTTTCGGATTGAATAAATTGAGTTAAAAAATCTGCACCAGCCGCTTTTAGTCCAATACGTTTTCCTAACATCCCATTCCCAGCTAAATAGGCTTCTTGTATAAGCTTAAAATGGTCTTCAGCTTGCGCCCAAGCATACCCATATGCTACTTCTGAGTCTGTATCGGCATAGATATGAGGCACCCCAAAATCATCTCTAATAATCTCAATATTATCAGGATTTATCTGAGAATAACTTTTAAAACTGATGCTTAAAATGAAAAGAAAATAAATTGATTTTTTCATGAAAAAGTGTTTTCACAAAAATAAGACCCTCCCAATTAAAATTTAGTTATAATAAAGTTAATTTAAAATTGAAATTAATTCAGTAATAACATACAAATATTGGGCTCAATGTGATTTTATAAGTACAATAATAAATCAATTCATTAAAGTCTCTTACAATCTAAAATTGGATTTTGAACGAACTAATATCACGTTATGTTTTGCGCTTATTTTTGAAACTCTAGCGTATTTAATGAAGATTATTAAAAGAAATATTCGTTATATTTACAATGTCTTTAGAAAATGAACGAGTCATTCGTTCTTAATCAAAACATAAAATATCCTACAGTTATGTTGAAATTATTAACCACACTAGTTTGTATCGTCGCATTGAATTCTGTTGATTATTCAAAATCAAATGAATCATTATATGATATTAAAATAGAAGGGATCGATGGAGAAATAATTGATTTAAACCGATACAAAGGAAAAAAAATACTCTTTGTAAATATAGCGTCTAAATGTTGGTTTTCTTACCAATATGATGGGTTACAAGAGCTTTACAGCACTTATAAAGACAAGCTAGTTGTTATTGGCATACCTTGTAATCAGTTTAGAAATCAAGAACCCGGAACCGCATTAGAAATAAAAACATTTTGCAGCCTAAACTATGATGTTGATTTTCCTTTGACTTCGAAATCTGACGTAAAAGGAAATAATCAACACAAATTATACCAATGGCTGACAATGAAAAGTAAGAATGGAAAGAAAAATTCATCTGTAAAATGGAACTTTCAAAAGTATTTAATTGATGAAAAAGGAGAATTAATCGATGTTTTTTATTCATTCACGAAACCCATGAGTAAAAAAATAACCAAATTAATTTAACCCTTTTGGTCAATGAGAAAAATTTTTCCTTTCTCAAAACAAGTTTTAACAAGAAAATTCCCAACTTTCGAAGCACAAAAAAACCCACAACAATAGATGTTATGGATTTTAATTTTATAGGTGCTTGGCACTATTTATTGCTCAATTAATACTCTTTCATTTACATAAAAAGTTTGCACTTTTCCATTTACAATTAATGCATCGTGAACTTGATTTACTTTTACCTCTTTTCCTTCAACGGTTAACGTCAGATCATGACCGGAAGTCACATACTGTCTTAAGACCCCTTCTTTGGTTGTAAATTCATTTGCAATTGCATATTTAGTCACCCATTTAGGATTGTTATTTGCAAACCATTCCTTTAAAAAAGCAGCATGAGCTTCTGTACCATCAATAAACTCTCCTCTAGGTCCATAAGCTTTAAAACCCTTCTCTGCGTTTAATCCTTTGATCGTTTCCATGTCTTGCTCGTTGTGGGCTTTAATGTATTTTTCCCAAATTGCTACTGTTTCCATATTACCAGCAAAAAGAGATGTTTTAACACCCTCTGTTATGTCAAATCCAATTGCTACTGGAGTTGAAATAGTTTCTTTAGCAGGTGTATTAGTACAAGATATCATTAGCAATGATATTGCTGATAGTAACATTATTTTTTTCATCTTAAATTGATTTTAAATTATTTAAGTAAATATAAAAATTAATTGCTAAAAACAAGTGTTAATATAGATAACATTAAAATAGGGAGTATCATTTTTTATACTGATGGGGATTTTCTCTAATCCCTTTTCTGAATAATTTTCTCACTGTTTTTCTTAGACTGTTGTCCAACCTTAAAAGTACATCTGTTATTTTCTGAGTAGACCTTCCTCTAAATAATGTAATGTGAAAATTATCATGTGGTGATAAAGGAGTTTTGGAAAAATAATAATTGGAGATGCAAGCTCTTATACTCGTTGTTTGAACTTTATTCACAGCATGCCAAGACTTTTGGTGCGTAGCCATGACAACCAATCTATTGTACTTGCTTTCAATTTCAATAGGTGCGTGTTCCAAGCCATTGTTCCATAATTCTAAATTTCCTCCATTTTCTAATTTCCAATTTGGTGAAACATAGAAAAGTAAATTTAAAACCCTCCAAAGCTTTTGATCTTTATCATGTGAATTGTCTATATGGGGTTGTAAATAATTGTTTTTTTTCATCAAAGAAACTCCTCCAGCATATAGATTTTTATCAGGCAGAATGTCTTGTAAATTACAAATCTCAGCAATAATAGAAACGACCTTTTCTTCTTGAAAAGCATATATTATTTCCTCTAGAAGAGGGTGATACTTATTCATTTGGTAGGCTACATACTTATACTCCCTTATATTTTTTTTCAACTCTGAATCTGACAATTTAGGCAAGTGTCGGTGAATTTCCTCAATCAAATCCAACGGCAATAACTTATCAATATAGAAATAGCCTATTTGATTTTTACTGTCTGAAAATTGCTTTTTCAGTGTCTCTTTTTCAATCGTTAATCTATTGAAAATTAAAGATGCTATTTGATTTCTATAATACATTTATCATTTTTCTAAGAGAATATTTAATGATTGAGAGTATATAAAATAAAGGCGCTAAATAAACGGAACTTAAATCGGTCTTTAAACTAATTTCCTCTTGGTAAATCTTCCATTGTCCTTTTTTAGAGACTCCATCTGAATTACAGTTTGTAATTAATAAATCTACAATTTGACATGGAATCTTTTTCTTATACAAGTAGACATGAAACCAGTAATCAGACAAAATTTTATAGGTTAAATTATAGGTAGTTTCTAAAAACAACTTTCTTCTATAAAATGTTCCTTGATGGTGCAAGCCATTCTTTAACCACATAGCAGAAGACCAAGTTGGTTTTTTTAGGGTCTTACGTTTGCTATATATAAATGGCCTTGTATTACCACTGTAAATTATTTTTCCAGACACCAAAGAATATCCCTTATTTATTGAACTAAAAACGTTCGCTAAAACAGCATCATTAGAAAAAACATCACCACTCCCTAAAAAGAAAAGCCATTCGCCTTTCGATTTTAAAATTCCCTTATTCATCGCATCGTAAATCCCATCATCTTTCTCCGAGAGAAAATAAAAAGGAGGCAACTGTGTTTTTAAATATTCTTGTGTCTGTTCAGAAGAATTTCCATCAATAATCCAAACTTCAAAATCTTTTAACGTTTGATTTTGAATACTTTGTATTGTTAATTTTAATCCTTTCAGATTATCAAAAACAGGTATTATTATGGTTAGTTTTGGATTGATAATTCGTTATTTAAAGTAGGTTTCTAATTTTTTTGCTTCAGTTTCCCAACATAAAATTTCTTTGGTTTCTTGTTGGTTTTTTTTTATGGCTGCCAGTAGCGTCTGATCTTCCAGAAGCTCATTAATTTTTTTTGCGATTTTCTTTGGAGTATAATCATCTACAATTACCCCCACCTTGTACTGATTTATAATTCTTGAAATTTCAGGCATATTCCCTGCAACAATAGGAATTCCTGCATGAATAAAATCGAATAACTTATTTGGTAATGAAAACGTAAAACTCAAACCAAGAGGCTCCTCTAAAACCATCCCTAAAGTAGCTAATTTTGTGTAATTTAGTAATACATCTCTATCAATTCTTCCTAAAAAATGAACTCGATCTGACATTTTTTCATCAATAACAAATTCCTTTAATTCTTGCTCAACTTTTCCATAGCCAATAATTACTAAATCTAAATTTTCTATGTATTTTAAAGCACTTATCATCGGTTTAATACCTCTTCCTGGGTTTAACACACCTTGATAAAGTATTGTTCTATTTTGAGTTGGAAAGTGTTTTTTTTCCAATAAAAAATCAGGTTTTTTTGGGGGAACATTTCTAATCACTCCCATCTTATTTTGATATTTTTTATCGTAAAAATCAGCAATAGATTGACTAACTGTATAGGATTTTTTAACTTTTGGAAGAAAAAAATCCTCTAGTTTTCGCCAAAAATTTTGAACAAATTTTCTGCCTTGTAGTTCTGGACCCTCGGAAAAAAGTTCGTGACTATCAAAAACCAACTCAATATTTTTCAATTTACTGATAAAAAAACACCCTGGCAATGTATCTAAATCATTTGAAATAATACAGTTGTATTTTTTAAATAAAACATAAAAGAACAATCTGATGTTATATTCTGCATAAAATAAAAAATTGGTATTGAAAAAATGTTTTTTCCTTATAATTTTATAGGCTCTATTGACAGCAATCGTATTTGGCAATACTCTACCATAAACAAGAACCTCAAAACCTGTTTCAACGAGATAGCTGCATATTTTATGAACTCTATAATCGGTTGAAATATCATTTGTTACGGCAACAAAAATTTTTTTTGGTTTTAAGATCATAAATTACATACTATACCGCTGTTTTTTGAGCAACTTCAAACAATTCTCCAGCTTCACATTTTATGGTTTTCTGTTTGAATTTCACAATCAATTGATAATCGTGAGTGGCCATTAAAATAGTTTTCCCACTTTGATGAATCTGATTTAAAAGAGCCATAACCTCTAAGGAAGTTTTAGGGTCTAAATTTCCTGTTGGCTCGTCTGCCAAAATTAATTCTGGGTCATTTAATAATGCTCTTGCAATTGCAACTCTTTGCTGTTCTCCGCCAGAGAGCTCGAATGTTTTTTTAAAGTATTTGGTCTGCATACCAACTTTATCTAAAACCTCATTAATTTTTTCTTTTATGAGTCCTTTATCTTTCCAACCTGTCGCTTTTAAAACGAATTCTAAATTTTCAAAAACGGTTCTATCACTCAATAATTTGAAGTCTTGAAAAACAATTCCTATTTTTCTCCTTAAAAAAGGAATTTCTTTTTCTTTTATTTTTTTTAAATCAAAATCTACAATTTGCCCCATCCCTCTTCGCAGCTTTAAATCGCCATAAAGTGTTTTCATAAGACTACTCTTTCCGCTTCCAGTTTTTCCTATTAGATAATAAAACGCCCCTTTTTGTATTGTTAAATTAACTTTAGACAAGACTAAATTATCTCTTTGATAGATGTCTGCATTTTCTAAAAATAAAATTGGTTTTTGCATAAAATGAGTTGTTTTTACAAACTTAAAAGTTTCTACCGATTATATACTATGAATTCCTAACAATTCTTAGATTTGAAAAAAAACTTAATTATTAAATACTTTTCATCAAACAAAATTAAAAAAACTTCGTTATGATTTAAGTATTAAAAACAATTGCATGAATTTCCCTGTATTTAGAAAACGTTTTTTATCCTGTTTCATTGCATTCATTTCTTTAATTACTTATGGACAGCAAACGATTATTGAGACACCTGTTTCAAAAGAATTTAATAATGCATTACAATTATTTAATAACAAAGCATATGCCGCTGCAGAAAAAAGCTTTGAAGTCATCATTGAAAAAACACTTTATAATTATACCTTAAAATCAAATGCAAGGTATTATCATGCATTGTGTGCTATCAGATTAAACCAACCAGAAGCAGCTAAAAAAATACTGCGTTTTATTGAAAAAAACCCTCATCACCTTAAAAAAAATAGCGCGTGTTTAGATATTGCAAATTACTACTTTGATAACAAAAAAGCTGCACATGCACTTCAATGGTATCAAAAAGTAACTCTCGATCTTATTTCGGAAGAAACTAAAAAAGAACTCAGTTTTAAGATGGGATATGCTTATTTAGTTACAGAAAACTTACAAAAAGCTAAAAAAAAGTTTCTAGTATTAATCAATGATGTTAAATATGGAAACGACGCGAGGTATTATTATGGATACATAGCGTATAAATTAGAAGATTATGGAATTGCTGAATCTACCCTTAAAGAAATCGCAGATAATGAATCGTATCGTGGAGAGATTTCATATTATTTATTAGATATTAGTTTTAAGACTGGAAAATTTCAACGCTCTATTGATCTCGGGAAAGAACTTCTAAAAACCGTTCAAAAGAAACAGCAATCTGATATTTGTAAAATAGTTGGAGAGAGTTATTTTAATTTAAAAAAATACAAAGAAGCCATCCCTTTTTTAAAAGAATACAAGGGTAAAAAAGGAAAATGGAATAATACAGATTTTTATCAATTAGGAACAGCATACTATCAACAATCTGATTTTAAAAATGCGATGCGTTACTTTAATAAAATTATTGATGAAAAAAATTATGTAGCGCAGAATGCTTATTATCGCTTGGGAGAATGCTACCTTCATTTAAATCAAAAAACTGCGGCTTTAAATGCTTTTAAAACGGCTTCTGAAATGGATTTTAATAAAGTAGTCAAGCAAGATGCTGCACTTAACTATGCAAAATTAAGTTACGAAATAGGAAATCCTTTTAAAAGTGTTGCTCAGGTTTTACAAAATTTCCTTCAGAAATACCCTACATCAAAAGCATCTGAAGAAATCAACAATTTAGTGATCGCTTCGTTTCTTCATCAACAAGACTATAGTGGAGCACTTGCTTTTATAGAGCAAAAAAAAACCACAAAGAATAATCCTATAATAGCTGAGATAAACTTGTACAAGGGAATGCAATTATTCAATGAAAATAAATTAAAAGAAGCGCGCTCTTTTTTTATCAAAGGTCAAAAAGCAACAGAATTATTGATCAAAGAAAAAGCAAAATATTGGGAAGCTGAAACTTTATACCAATTAAAGAAATACAACGAGGCTCTTAACAAATTCATTCTTTTAAAAAAGGAATTGAAATCAAAATTGGAGGAATTTGCACTCATTGACTATCATATAGGTTACTGTAATTTCAATCTTAAAAAATTTGACAAGGCTATAATTGCTTTTGAGAGCTTTGTGAAAAATAATCCCAAAGAAAAACAACTAAAAGGAGATGCTTATCTGCGTTTGGGGGATAGCTATTTTGCTTTAAGAGATTATAAAAAAGCTGTTCTCTCTTATACTAACATCACTGAAGATAAGGGCTCAGGTGCAGATTATGCGCAATATCAAATTGCAATGAGTGTTGGTTTTACAGGAAATAACAAAGAAAAAATTGCAGTATTAACTCATATTATAAGTAATTACAAGAATTCAAATTTAATAGATGACGCCTTATTTCAACTTGCCAATACCCACACATTGATCAATGAGAATAAAAAAGCACATCGTGCCTATAATCAGTTAACCGAAAAATATCCCAACAGTGTCTTCTTACCAAAAGTATTAGTAAGACAGGGGCTCCTATACTATAGTGAAAATCAAAATAAAAAAGCAATTGAAAAATTTAAAAAAACAACAGAGCAATTCCCAAATTCTCCGGATGCGATGGAAGCTGTTGCCAATGCAAGAACTATTTATATTGATACTGGTGCTATCGAAGAATATATCAGTTGGATAAATACCTTAAAATTTATGACAGTTTCTGATTCAGAGATCGATAACACCTCATTTGCAGTTGCTGAAAAAAAATATTTTGAGGCTAAAAATGCAGATCACATCATAAGTGAACTTTCAAAATACTTAGCCAAGTTTCCACAAGGAATACACAAATTAAAAGCAAATTATTATTTGGCTGATGTCTTATTTAACATCAAAAAAAATAAAAAAGCTGTTGTATATTATCAAAATATCTTAGGAGAAGAACAGAATGAGTTCACGGAAGAAGCGCTCACAAAAACATCTCAAATCTATCTTCAAAATAAAGAATTTGAGAAAGCAATCCTAATTTTAAATAGGTTGGAAAAAGAGGCCTATGCAACCGAAAACATTTTTTTTGCTCAGCGCAATCTGATGAGAGCGTATTATGAAACAGATGCTTTTAAATTGGCACTAGAGTATGCAAGAAGAATTCTTTTAAAAGATAAATTGGAGACTAAATTAACACAGGAGGCCAAGATAATGATTGCACGTTCTTCGTTAAAAATTGAAGACTTTTATACTGCAGAAAAATACTATACTGATCTGGAAAAAAATGCCTCAGGAAAATTAAAAGCAGAAGCGCTATATCATCTTTCATTGTTTAAAAACAGACAAAAAGAATATATCCAATCGAACGAAATAGTTCAAAATTTAATAGCCAATTATTCCTCTCATAAATATTGGGCCGTAAAAAGCTATGTAATAATGGGTAAAAATTATTACGGATTGGAAGATGTATACCAAGCTACATTTGTACTGGAAAATATTATGAAAAATTTCAAACAATTCGAAAACATTGTTAAAGAAGCAGAAACGGAATTAAAGTTAATAAAACATAAAGAGGCAAAAACCAATAACTCAGTATCTTTAGAAATGAATGAAACCGAACAAAAAAAAGACTTAAAAAAATAAAACTAAATGAAAAAAGGTATTGTATTCTTTTTTATATTTTTTCCTATTTTAAGTTATATCGCTCAAAATAAAGAACAAATAAAAGACACTATTAAAACAGAGATTGTAACTATTGAAACCAAATACAATCCAAAAATTTCCAATGCAAAAAAAATAAAGCAATACCCCCAAATAGAGCTATTAGAAAGAAACCAAAAGATAAAATTAAAATACACGACTTTCCCAGCACCAATTGCTTCTACCTTTATTCCTAAAGAGGGTGTCGTGAAACGAATGAACAATAGTGGTAAAGAACGTGTCTTTAAAAACTATGTAGCAGCCGGTTTTGGAAATTATACATCGCCTTATTTTGAAACTTATTTAATTCATAACAATAGATTTGACGATGCATTTGGCTTGAATGCAAAATACAATGGGTCTCTTAAAAACATTAGAAATTCTAGCTTAAATTCAAGTTTTTCGAACTTTGATATAGGTGCTTTTTACAAAAAAAAAGACCGTTATTTTGATTGGGGTGTACAGTTAAATTCTGAAAGAAATTTATATAATTGGTATGGGCTACCAAATAAGGATTTTTCAAAATCTATTTTGAATTCAATCAATGAAGAACAATGCTATAATTATTTTGAATTGGTTGGAATCGTTGATTTTAACAATACCTATCTAGACTGGGCTAAAATAAAAACATTCTACTTTAATGATGGTTATGGAAGTGGTGAAATATCCTCAAAAATAGAGGCAAAATTAGAACTTCCATTAGCTTTTTTAACTTCTAGATTAAATGATATTTCAATAAAAACAAGTATAGAATTTTTAAGAGGTACGTTTAAAAACAGTTTTAAAAACACAGACGCTATTTCATATTCTACAACAACCTTTAGCGTTAATCCACACTATAAAATGAATTATAAAAATATTACTTTTAAAGCAGGTTTGAAACTGATTGGCTCTTCAGACGCTGAAAACAACTTAAAAAATATTTTTGTACTGCCCGACCTACTCATTGAAAAACCGCTCATTACAAATCACTTGGGTATTTACCTTGGTTTGTCAGGTGATTTACACACGAATACATACAAAGAGTTTGCTCAAAAAAACCCATATATTTCACCCACACTCTTCATAACTCAAACTTTAGAACAATCTAATTTATATTTCGGTTTCGATGGTAAAATAAATAATACGCTAAGCTTTAACATCAAGACACGTTTTATTACAGAACAAGACAAACCTCTATTTTTAAAAAATGAATCAAAATCTGATGGAACAAATATTGAACAAAATGGAAAAATTTTAAAAGGATATGAATACGGAAATTCATTTAAAGTGTATTATGATGATCTTGAAACTACCTCGGTTTCTGCAGAGTTAGCCTACGATTATTCCAAAGAACTTACATTTAAAGCTCAAGGGGTTTATAATATGTATACTACGCGAAAGAGTTCAGAGGCATGGAATCTTCCCACTACAAAAACCTCTTTTTCAGCAGAATATAAGAATCCCAAATGGTACACTACTTCCAACATCTATTATGTAGGTGAAAGAAAGGACCTCCTTTACAATGAGCAAAGTACTGGTGCTTTTAATAAAATTCAGACTCTAAAATCTTTTGTAGATATAAATTTAAATGGAGGATATCATTTTAATAACAAATTTTCGGCATTTTTAAAACTTAATAATATTTTAAATACTCACTATCAACGTTTTGCGAATTTTGATACGCAAGGGTTTCAAGTTTTAGGAGGAATGAGTTATAAGTTTGATTTTTAATTCATAAATCTTCATTAAAATAATCAAAGTATATTCGCATAAATTTAACAACAAAACAATGAAATCATATTTATTTTTATTCATCTTCGTCTTTCTTTCTTGTTCAAAAAATGACACTGTTTTTGAACCTCAAACTGAAACAGATATTCTTAAATACATTGAAGACAATAACTTGAACGCTACAAAAAGTAGCTCTGGATTGTATTACGTAATTAACAATGAAGGAACTGGAATTAAACCAACAAGCAACTCAAATGTTACAGTAGCTTACAAAGGATACTTCTTAGATGGAAATGTTTTTGACCAAAGTAATGCTGCTGGTATTTCTTTTGGATTAAATCAGGTAATCAAAGGATGGACAGAGGGAATAACTTATTTTAGAGAAGGTGGAGAAGGAATCTTATTAGTTCCCTATAATCTGGGCTACGGAGAAAATGGACGCGGCAGTATCCCTGGAGGTGCTGTATTAGTTTTCGATGTAAAATTAATTCGTGTCAACTAAGTGATTTTACAATTCACAAATAATGCAATTCTTATTAAGTAAATTGCTGCTAAATTTTAAAGAATTTTATACTTGATTTAATAACAAAGAGCTCGATAAATTGTCGAGCTCTTTGTTATTAAAATAGAGGTAATTAGTTCGTTATGAACGGAATGAATATACTCTTTAATTTTATTTAATGTCTTGCAATAAAACTTCAACCGCTTTTTCAAGCTGATCATCTTCTCCCCTTGCTTTCCAACCTGGCTTATTGGCTACTAAATAATCCGGTACTGCAGGACCGTGTTCCATATTCATTCCAGAGTCTTTTACATACCAAGCTCTAAAAGGCATTCTTATATAACCGTCTTGTAACAGATGTCCTCCTGTAGAAATTACAGCTCCGAAAGTTGGTTGACCAACTAACTTTCCTAAGTTTAAACTTTTAAAAGCGTGTGCAAAAATTTCTGCATTGGAATAACTACTCTCGTTTGCTAGAGCTACAAGAGGTTTTGTATTTACAGATAAAATTGCTCTTTCATTAAACGGGTAATTTCCTTTGTACTTTTCATTGTTTTTCTGAAGATTATCGGTGGCACCTCTTGGGACTGTATAGGCATGTTGTTGGTAGGTTAGAACGGCCATTAATCGATCTGTTGTCCAACCACCACCATTATTTCTAACATCAATAACAATTCCTTTTTTACCATAGCCACTTGCTTTTAACTCGCGCTCAAAACGCTCAAAACTTGGTAAATTCATGCCTTGAATATGAATATATCCTAATTGCCCGTTCGAATATTTTTCTACTAATTTTTTACGAGAATTCACCCATTCTTCGTAACACAAATCTCTAATAGTTCTTGTAGATTCTGTTCTTACAACAACTTCTTTGGCACTCGCTAAGCTCAATAAAATTTCATTTCCAGAGCTGTTCTTTAATAAGCTATAAAAGTTGGTATTTTTACCAATCTCTTTTCCATTTACAGCGGTAATAACATCTCCAACATTTAGGGAAACATTTGTTTTTGACACTGCTGAATTAGGCAAAATAAAATTAATTTTTACCCCATTTTTTACATTGGAAACATCAAATCCTAACAAACCAATTTTATCGTTATTCGTGTTTTCCGGAGTACTTCCTCTAAAACCCATATGACTTGCATTGATTTGTCCCAACATTTTATTAAACATGAAAGAATAATCTTGTTTTGTAGTAGCCGACAAAACCCAAGGCCTGTATCTTTTTACGATATCATCCCAATTATAACCATGATATTTAGGGTCATAAAAACCTGCTGTTATTGCTCTAACTCCCTCTTCAAAAACCTGCTCATTCAACTTATTGAAATTAGTAGTATATGTTGCTGAGTGGGAAAACGGTGTTACCTTATCTGTTTTTAAATTCAGTGATTTTAAGGTTCCTTTTGATGAGTAATATAAGGTCTCTTTATTTAAGCTAATACTGTTAACTTCTGAAACTCCTTTCACCTCTTTTGGTATTCCTCCTGTTATTTCAACTTTGTAATAACTGTTTTTATTTGTTGCTGGATTTGTTGCTGAGATATAAACACTTTTACTGTCTTGACTAAAGAGTGCACCATATTCGTTGCCTGCCCAACTTGTTAGTTGAACTAATCGGTCATAAATATTTGCTTCATCTATCTTTACAACTATTTTTTTTGCTACTTTTTTCTTCTCTTTTTTATCTTCATCACCCTCCTCTTTTGGTTGATAATAGTCTCCATCTTTAAAGTCTGCTTTGGTTTTTTCCCAATCTGATTTCTGTAACCAAACCATCCAGGTATCATAATTAATACCACCTCTATCTCCTGCTCTATTGGAAACAAATGAGATTTTTTTTCCATCAGGACTCCAAACTGGAGAAGAATCTGATCTTGGGTGCATGGAAATATTCATTTTAATTGAGGGATCCGCTATCGATTGAATATAAATTTCACTGTCAAAATTTAAATCTTTTTGAGAATACGCAATGTATTTACTATCTGGACTCCACGAAACGCCCTCTGCTGCTGCCCAAGAATCTGAGTATTTTTTTAGCTTTACTAATTTACCGTCTTTTACATCAGCAATAACCAATTGACCTCTTCCAACTCTGTATGAAATCTTCATTCGATCCGGAGACAATAAAGGCTCGAAAACATCTGTTTTACTGTTTGTTAATTGCGTAACTTTGGTTTTTAGACTTCTACTTAGCGTTACATTTTTATCCTCAGAAACTACTTTAAAAAATTCATTTTGACCATTTCTATCGGATAAAAAACCAAGTGTATTATTATCAATCCAAAAAGGATTGTCATCTCTAAAAGGATGATTACTGACATTGTTTGTTTTCGGTTTATCCTTATTATTTTCTTTGACAAAAATTTCTCCATTAATGCTCAATGCAATTAGTTTTCCGTCAGGAGAAACATTTACATCTTTAATACCTTTGGAGACTGTTTTTGTTTCCTCCAACTCAAATCTATTGTCAGTTGATAAATTAAATTGTAATTTTTCAGAAACACCCTTTGTAAGTTTGAACACCTCAACACCGCTATTGTAAACGATCGTTCCATTATTACTGATCGAAAAAGAAGTAACACCATTAACTTTTAAACTGGTTAATTGGTTCTCAGATCCACTTTTGGTCCCATCGGTATTTAATGAAGTCTTGTAAATATTATATCTACCACTTTCTGAACCCACATAGTACAAGTTGTTGTCTTGATCCCAAAGAGGGGTATGATCGTTCTTTTTACTGGTTGTAATTTGATGGTACTCTTTTGATTTTAAATTGTAAATCCATACATCTCTTTGTGCAGGACCGTCATAATCCTCTCTAGAAATTCTACAAATTCCTTTTACAAAAGCCACAAAATTTCCGTTTGGAGAAATTGAAGCCTGACTTCCTAAAGCAGTCATAAAACGATTGGGAGTCTCGCCATTTTCATCCATTGCATAAATTGAAGATTCCCGTTCTGTTCCTTTATAAATTCTATTACTAGAAAAAATGATTTTTCCATTAGAATTCCAATGACTTGGGATGTCTGTGGTTGGGTAATAGGTTAATTGATTTGGAATACCTCCATCTAAATCAGTCTTAAAAACATTGTTACTTCCTCTTCTATTAGAGGTGAATAGTAGCTGATTACTTTGAGAGTTCCATACAGGATAGCTTTCATATCCTTGATGAATGGTTAATCTATCAGTTTGATTTGTGACCAAATTAAGAACCCAAATATCTCCATGATAACTGTACGCTATTTTTGAAGCATCTGGGCTTATGGAAGGCATTCTTATTAGACTGTTTTGAGCAATTATAAAAGTAGCATTGAACAAAACGAAGAAGAAAAGTATTTTTTTATTCATATTGATTAGGATTTAGCAACTAAAGTAGACTTTAGTTGTTATTTAATCCTAATTTAAAAAATCCTTTAGGAAAAATTTAACTAATAATTGGTTGAATAAAATCATCAATACGATCAACTCCATTGATTCCCAAATCTTTTATAAAAGCAGAACCAATGATTGCACCATTTGCATAATTACAAGCTGTATTGAAAGTACTTTTATCAGAAATACCAAAACCAACAATCAACCTACTTTTTAAATTCATTGACTTAATTCTTTCAAAATAAGAAATTTGATTATTGGAGATGGCCCCTTTTGCGCCCGTTATTGAAGCTGAAGCTACAACATATATAAATGCTTTTGAATAAGAATCAATCTTTCTAATTCTTTCTTCTGAGGTATGTGGAGTAATTAAAAAAATATTTGTAAGTCCATAATTATCAAATAATTCTTGATAGTGATTTTCAAATTCAACCATCGGTAAGTCGGGAATTATTAGGGTATCTATACCACAATCTACTACTTTCTGACAAAATTTTTCTTCTCCATATTTTAACAATTGATTCAAGTAGCCCATTAAAACTAGTGGTGTTTTATTGGTCTCTTTAAGAGGCATTAACTGCTGAAAAATAACATCCAAATTTATACCGTTTTCAAGAGCTTTCTGACTACTATCCTGAATGGTTGGGCCGTCCGCTAAAGGATCTGAATATGGCAAACCTACTTCGATAAAATCCACAGTACTCTTTGATAATTTTTGAATAATCCTAGCTGTATCATCTAATTTTGGATACCCACTTGTAAAATAAATAGACAATAGATTTTTATCTTTTTTCTGAAATAATTCTTGAATTGAATTCATAGCTTAAGCTTCTAAATATTTGATATAAATTTCTAAATCTTTATCACCTCTACCAGATAAATTGATGACGACAACTTGGTCTTTTTTAAAATCTATTTTAGGTAAAACTGCTAGAGCATGGGCGGTTTCTAGCGCAGGAATAATTCCTTCTATCTTAGTGAGCTCATAGGCAGCATCTAGGGCTTCCTTATCTGTTGCATTCATAAACTTAGCCCTTTTACTCTCGTATAAAAAAGCATGTAAAGGACCAACTCCTGGATAATCTAAGCCTGCAGAAATAGAATATGGTTCAACTATTTGCCCATATTCGTCTTGCATTAAAATGGTCTTACTTCCATGAATAATTCCCACCTCTCCCAATTGAGAAGTTGCAGCACTTTCTCCAGATTTGACTCCCAAACCTGCAGCTTCAACAGCGATTAATTCAACATCTTCATCTTCCAAATAATGATAAAAAGCACCGGCAGCATTACTACCACCCCCAACACAGGCTATAATTGTATCTGGATTTTCTTTTCCTGTTTTTTCTTTTAATTGCCATTTCATTTCTTCAGAAATAATAGCTTGCAAACGAGCAACCATGTCTGGGTGTGGTGCAGGTCCAACTACAGAGCCAATTAAATAAAAGGTTTCTGGGTGCTGTATCCAATATCTTATGGCTTCATTTGTTGCATCTTTTAATGTTTTAGAACCACTGGTTGCAGCAACTATTTTTGCTCCAAGCATTTTCATTCTTGCAACATTTGGTGCTTGACGTACGATGTCTTTTTCACCCATAAAAACGGTACATTCCATGTTCATCAAGGCACAAACAGTAGCAGTCGCAACACCGTGTTGACCAGCACCTGTTTCTGCTATAATTTTAGTCTTTCCTAACTTTTTTGCAATTAAAATTTGACCAACAGTATTGTTTACTTTGTGTGCTCCTGTATGATTTAAATCTTCTCGTTTTAGATAGATAGTAGCTCCATACTTCTTAGACAAACGCTTTGCTAAATAGAGAGGAGTTGGACGTCCAACAAAATCTTTTAACAAAGATTTATATTCTTTTTGAAACGCTTCAGATTCAATAATTTGAATATAATTATCCGCTAATTCTTTAACATTTGGATGCAATAATTCTGGAATAAAGGCTCCTCCAAATTGTCCAAAATATCCGTTTTCGTCTGGTTGAAATTTTGATTTCATCTTATAATTTATTTTTGAAGGTTTTTACTTCATTTATATTTTTTAATCCTGGTTCAATTTCAAACTTACTATTAATATCCAAGGCATAAATAGGCACGTTTGAATCGATTATTTTCTGAATAGCTAACACATCTTTTAATCCGATACCCCCACTTAAGAAAAAAGGCTTTTCATAAGGATATGCTTCTAATACAGACCAATCAAATTGAACTCCATTTCCTCCTCTTTCTTTGCCTTTTGTATCGAATAAAAAATAATCTACAAGGGGTAGAAAAGGTGTTAATACATCGAAATTAAACTCATCTTTGACTCCAAAGACTTTGATGATTTCTATTGAGGGTAAATAAGTTTTTAACTGTTTTATATATGTGACCGTTTCATCTCCATGTAACTGAATTGCCTCTAATTGATATTCTTCAACCAAAGAAATTACAATCTCTGGGTATTCATTGACAAATACTCCTGTTTTCTTGATAGATTTAGGAAGTTTAGGAATGACACCTTCAAAATTTCTTTTGGATTTTTCATAGAAAATAAACCCCATGTAATCAGGATACAGTCCTGAAACTTGTTCTATATTTTCTGTAAATTTCATTCCACAAACCTTAAGCTTCATCCTTATCTAATTTGATTGATAAATTCTTGACAAGCCACACCAGGATGTTCTTGGTTCATAAAATTCTCGCCAATTAAAAACCCTTGAAAACCATATTCTTTTAACCCTGAAATTATTCTAGGATCTGAAATTCCACTTTCAGAAATCTTAATACAACTGTCAGGAATTTGATTCGCTAGCTTTACAGAATGCTCTAAATCTACTTCAAAAGTTTTTAGATTTCGATTGTTGATCCCTATCAATTTATTATCTAAATCGTGAATCTTATCTAAATCTTCTTGGGTATGTACTTCATACAAAACCTCCATTCCTAAATCTACTGCAAGATTTCCATAATTTTTTAATTCTACAGGTGTCAAACAAGAAGCGATTAATAAAATAACATCTGCTCCAATTGCTTTGGCTTCCACAATTTGAAATCCATCAACAATAAAATCTTTTCTTAAAATTGGTTTTTGTTGGTTAAGAACTCTAGCTTCCATTAAATCGGCCATCGTACCTCCAAAAAAAGAAGTATCTGTTAAAATGGATTGGGCGGCAACATTTGCCTCTAAATATCCATTGGTAACCTCGGCAATAGTTGCTTTGTCATTGATAATTCCTTTGGAAGGTGACTGACGTTTAAACTCTGCTATAATACCAGTAGAACCAACTTCTAACAAAGACTTTTTTAGGGAAAATGGTGTCCTGTTAAAACTAGGACTTTCAACTAATCTCTTGATAGGAACTTCTGCTTTAATCTTCGCAATCTCCTTTTTTTTGAAAGCTATTATTTTATCTAAAATGGTCATGATCTGACGTTTTATTTTGTTATTTTAATTCTAAATACTTACTAATTTTTCTAATGTTTGTTTTGCTCTTAAACTAAAAAGAGATTCTTTCGCTTCTAAAAAAGCAGTTTCAAAACTCTTCCTCTGATCAACAATTTTTAATGCAAAAGCAGCATTGGTTAAGACTACATTATTTTGTGCTTCTGTACCATTTCCATCTAAAATACTCGTAAATATTTTAGCGGCGTCTGCAACTGAATTTCCTCCAAAAATTTCTGACTGTTGTATTCTTTTTTGTCCTAAATCTTCTGGATGTATAATTTGCTCTCCATTCTTTGTGAAGAATTTGAATCCGCTGGTTAAAGAAATTTCGTCATAACCGTCTAACGCGTGAACAATGCCGTAATTGATCTCTTCATCTTGTAAAATATAATGATACAACCGGGCAATTTCTTGGTTAAAAGTCCCTAATAATTGATTTTTTGGTGAACTTGGATTTACCAGAGGACCCAACATGTTAAAAAAGGTTTTTAATGCCAACGCTTTTCTTGTTGGTCCAACAGCTTTCATCGCTGGATGAAACTTTGGCGCATGTAAAAAACAAATATTTGCCTTCTCTAAATGCGACCTCAATTCGCTTTCGTTATTTGTAAATGTATACCCAAAATTGGCTAACATATCTGAGGAGCCAGATTGAGATGACACAGAATAATTACCGTGTTTTGCTACTTTTTGACCAGTTCCTGCGACAATAAAAGAGGTCAATGTCGAAATATTAAAGGTGTCTTTTCCATCTCCTCCAGTTCCAACAATATCAATGGTGTCAAATTCTGATAAATCTACTTTTATTGACAACTCTTTTAAAGCATTTCTAAAACCAGACAGCTCATCAACAGTAATTGGTCGCATCATAAAAACAGTCATAAATGATGCTAAATGTGCCTCATTATATTTTTCTGAGGCAATGTCGACCAAGATTTTTTTTGCTTCAGACTTCGACAGTCTTTCGTGATGATATAACCTGTTTAAAATTGCTTTCATTATGAATTTGCGTTGATAAAATTAGTCACTAATTGCTCTCCAACATCGGTTAAAATAGATTCTGGATGAAATTGAACCGCTGAAATTGGAAAAATAGTATGCTCAATTGCTTGAATTAACCCCTCTTCATCTCTTGCTGTTACTTTTAATTCAGTTGGAAAACCTTCGTCTGTTGCTGCCCATGAGTGGTATCTTGCTGCAAGGAATTTTTCAGGCAGCCCTTTAAAAATGGTTGCATCAGATGCTGTTACCCTCATTTCTGTAGCCACTCCGTGAAAAACATCTTCTAAATTGATGATTTTTCCTCCGAAAACTTCTGTAATTGCTTGCAAACCCAAACATACTCCGAAAATTGGTTTTACGCCTGCGTATCTTCGAATCAATTCTTTAAGAATCCCTGCTTCGTCTGGAATTCCTGGGCCTGGAGACAACATAATCAAATCATAGTGTTGTACCTCTTCAATACTGATTTCATCATTTCTAAAAACAGCAGGAAAATTCCCCGTGATCTTTTCTACCATATGAACCAAATTGTAGGTAAAAGAATCGTAATTATCTAAAATTAATATTTTCATACTAAATGTTTTCTGCTAAAACCAACGCTTTATTTAACGCTGCTAACTTATTATTTACTTCTTGTAATTCTTTTTCTTCGTCTGAATGAATAACAATTCCTGCTCCTGCTTGATAATACAAAACATTGTTTTTACTAACAAAAGAACGAATTGCAATTGCCAAATTCACAGAACGATCCAAACCAATAATTCCTACTGCACCTCCATAAAATCCTCGAGATTGATTTTCGTAACGATCAATTAATTGCATGGCCTTGTATTTTGGTGCCCCACTCAAAGTTCCTGCCGGAAAGGTATCTCCTACTATTTCTATAGGGTTTCCCTTTATTTTTCCGGATACAGTTGAAACCAGATGAATAACGTGGCTAAAATATTGCACTTCTTTGAAAACATCGACCGTAACATTGTCTGCATGCTTACTTAAATCATTTCTTGCAAGATCAACCAACATCACGTGTTCTGCTGTTTCTTTTTTATCTGCTGATAATTTTTTACCCAATAAAATATCATCTGCCATATTTCCAGTTCTTCTAAAAGTTCCTGCAATAGGATTGATGATTGCTTTCTCTGCTGAAATTTTAATCTGTGCCTCTGGGGAAGACCCCATCAATTTAAAAGACCCATAATCAAAATAAAACAAATAAGGTGAAGGGTTTATAGAACGAAGCGCTCTGTAAACATTAAATTCATCTCCTTTGAATTTTTGTTGAAATTGACGCGACAAAACCAATTGAAAAACATCTCCTCTTTTGCAATGGGATTTAGCTTTTCTAACGTATTCTTTAAATTCTTCTCCGGTAACATTTGAAGACTCTTCTCCTACGATTTCAAATTTCTGAGTATTAAATGCTTGCGCATCTATAATGCTTTGCACCTCTTTAATTCGGGACGCTGTCCCTTCTTCTATATTTTCTATCAACGTCATTTCATCATTAAAATGATTTATAGCGATGATAAAGCGATAAAAACTATATTGCATTAAAGGAATTGCTGAAGGTGCTTGCTCTACATTTAAAGAAATATTTTCAAAATACTGAACAGCATCATACGTTGTATATCCGTAAAATCCGTTAAATGGTTTTAATTCCTCGGAACAATCTAAATCAATTGTTTGGCTGTAACGATCAAAAATAGCATTAAAGTTTCTTCCAATCTTTTGGTTTTCTAACTCAACTCCTTTGTGAGAGAAACTCAAATGATCGTTTTCTGCTTTTACAGAGATCACCGGATCAATGGCAATAAAAGAAAAACTTTCCTCTTTACTGTGATAATCTGAACTCTCCAAGAGCAGTGTATTTGCATAGGTATCTCTAAAACGCAAATACAATCCTACAGGAGTAATTGTATCTGCCATTTTAGTTTTATGAATTGTTTTAAACTTTATTCTTTTCATTATGATGATGAAATTAATTCAATGTTGTTGTTTTATTCGTTGATAAAAAAATGACCAAAAAAAAGGCTTATCGTGAGATAAGCCTTTTTTTTATGTGATATACATATAGGTTTCTTCTCACTTATTAGATAAGAGAGCTCCACCACCAAGTTTTGATTGTATTATTTTTCATTAGGTTACAAAAATAAGATAGATTTTCGATTAAACAAATTTTATCCTAATAATTTACCTCATAATTTTCACATTCATCTCTTCTACTTTTTTATCTGAAAGTATAGAAGGTGCGTTAAATAATAAATCTTCTGAAGTTCCTGTTTTTGGGAACGCCATCACTTCTCTGATCGATGCTTTCTTTTCTAAAATCATCATTAAACGATCTACTCCCCATGCAATTCCTCCATGAGGGGGTGCTCCGTATTGAAACGCTTTGTACATAGTTCCAACACTTCGCATCATTTCTTCTTTATTATAACCCATATTCTTATAGGTTGCTTCTAATATCTCTGCTTTGTGCGCACGAACAGATCCTCCACCAATTTCATACCCGTTTAATATCAGGTCATACTGCTGCGCAATAATGTTACCAATTTCTTCCTCCTGACCATTCATATGTTTTTCTAAGTCATATAGTGCTGGCATAGAAAATGGATTGTGAGTAAATGTCCATCTTCCTTCTTCTGTTTTTTCAAACATTGGAAAATCTACTACCCAAGCTGGACGCAATTCTTTTGGATTGATCAATTTTAAAATACGCCCCATTTCTTGACGAACTGCATCTAGCGCCTTATTTGCTGTTGCATAAGTTCCTGCTGAGAAAAATACAACATCCCCAATCTGAGCCTCTGCAGTTTTTATAATATTTGCAGCAATGTCCTCTCCTAAAAACTTAATAATAGGTGATTGTAAATCATTTTCATTGACAAAGATATATGCCAAACCACCCAAACCATTCTGTTGCGCAATAGCAGTTAAATTTTCGATCTGACCTTTCGACATTCTTTTATTTCCTTGCTCTTTTGCAGAAACTTTTATACACTTTACAATCCCACCCTCCTCAATAGGTTTACTAAAAACTTGAAACGAAGTATCTCTTACGATGTCTGTAATGTCTTTCATTTGCAACCCATATCGCAAATCTGGTCTATCACATCCATATAAGTCCATGGCATTTTTATAGGTAATCACTTCAAAAGGATGTAAAATCCACTTTTTACCATAGATTTTAGTAACCACTTCATTAAACATTTTCGTATTTAAATCAATAATTTGTTGCATGCTTGCATAAGCTATTTCAATATCCAGTTGTGTAAATTCTGGTTGACGATCACCACGAGAATCTTCATCCCTAAAACAACGTGCAATTTGAAAATATTTCTCAAAACCTCCAACCATTAGCATTTGTTTGAACTGCTGTGGAGCTTGAGGAAGTGTATAGAAAGAGCCTGCCTGTTTTCTTGTAGGAACGATAAACTCTCTGGCTCCTTCATCTGTTCCAGCAGTTAAAATAGGAGTTTCTATTTCTATAAACTCTTCGTTGTCTAAAATATCACGCACCAATTTAATTACTTTATGCCGGTTTACAATTGCTTTGCGAACATTCTCATTTCTATGATCTAAGAATTTGTACTGAAAACGAATATTTTCATTGGTCTTTATCGCTCTTTTTATTTCAAAAGGAAGGGTTTTAGATAAATTTAAAATTTCTAAAACAGAAGTTTCAAGTTCTATTTTACCCGTTCTTAAAGAAGCATTATAATCATCTTCATTTCTTTGCACAACAGTACCAGTAACCATAATTACGGTTTCTGGCTTGAGTTTAACCAATTCGTCTAAATTAGGGAAGGTCTCTCTACTCAAACGTACTTGAAAAACTTCATTGCTAGAATCTCGTAGATCAATAAAAATTAATTCTCCATGATCTCGAACACTTGCTACCCAACCAGACAAAGTAACCTCATTCGTAATGAAACTTTCTGATAATTGAGAAATCTTGTGCGTTCTGTATTCCTCTTTTATTACAATTGGAATTTGAGGCAATGTTTCTTCCTCAAATTTATTTTTTTGTAGGACATTTTTAACCGATGATTGCTGACTATTGCCCTCTTTTTTTGAGATTTGAGAATCTCCTCCTGCAACACTGTTAAGAATTTGTTGTCTAACCACTTTTCCGGAGGCTCCTTTCCCAATAATGGCCATTACTTTACCAACAAGAATTCCTGCTTTCCCTTGGTTTCCTGCTTTGATATCGTTTGCTATTTGATTGTTTTCAGAAATCACTTTTAGAACTGCTTCTGTGATTTTATCGTCAGAAATAGTGTTTTCTTCAAAATACTTTTTATAGTCAAAAGCAGTATCTTTAAGATAAGATGTGATTCCATTTTGAACGAGAACGGAAGTGATTTTTTCTAATTTAAATAATTGAAAAATTTCAATTAAATGATCAATATTGTGAATCCTTTTGTACTGATCTGCTCCAATATTATTTACCAAAGTTTTCGCAACAAAAGACGGATCCTTGATCACATTATTAATGGTTATAAAAGTTTTTGAACGCAGAGAATCAGCCGTAAAAAATTTTGCGTCTTGAGGTAAAACACCTCCTTTTATCAAAATAGATTCTACTGCAAAAGGCAAAGAGCTTAAATCAACATCAATACTTTCAACTACCTGTTTGATATTCACAAGAGGTAAATCTGGTTCAGAAATAAATCTGTAATCAGCTTCAAACTCTTTCGTTCGCATGGTTTTGGTTTGCTTTAAATCTGCATCCCACAATACTGTCGTTTGTTCAGGTCGGAATTCTTTGTGCGTTGTATAGTAATTCAGTTGCTTTTCAATTTCTTCTTTTAAAGCATCTACCATAAACTTAAATGAATTCAGGTTTTTTATCTCTGTACGAGGATTCAAATGAGTGGTATTTCTTTTACGAAGAGATACAGAAACATCCGACTTAAATTCTCCTTTTTCAAGATTGGCTTCAGATATTTTTAAATTCTGAACAATTCTCTGAATGTATTGCGCATAAATTGAAGCATCTTCAATATGACGAATACAAGGGTCTGTTACAATTTCTATCAACGGAACTCCCGCCTTGTTGAAATCGACTAATGAAACTTTCTTTTCATGCATCAATTTAGCAGCGTCTTCCTCAATGTGAACTTGTGTTAGATTGACTGTAAATTGAGAGCCATCATTTCTAAAACAAGCAACTTGTCCGTCGGGTATAACCGGATGATGAAACTGGGTGATTTGAATATTCTTTGGGTTGTCTGGATACTCATAATGCTTTCTATCCCATGAAATGACCTCATTTTTAAAAGAAGATTTTACAGCTTTTCCAAAATGAATGGCCTTTTTAATTGCTTCTTTATTAATTGAAGGCAAGACCCCCATTTGACCGGTACAAACTGAACAAATATTTTGATTTGGAGCTTCTATTTCTTGATTTGCACAAGAACAAAATAACTTGGTTTTGGTATTTAATCGAACGTGAGTCTCTAAACCAATGACCAACTCTAAGTCATGCTTTTTTAATGCGTCATGTAATTGTTTCAGTTCCATTATATTGTGTCTTTTAAGAAGTTAGCAAACTTAAAAACGAGTTCGTCATTATTTTTTGCAGCCGTAACTTGCAATCCAGTTTGCGTTCCTTGAGGTACCGTTAACGTTGGTAATTGCCCCAAGCTGAAACCAACTGTATAAGCATCAGACAAATACATTGCTAGTGGATCTTTTAAACTAGCTCCTATTTTAGGAGGTGTATTGGGGGTTACGGGAGAGATAATAATGTCAACTTCTTTGAAATCATTTTCAAAACTTTTAGCAATTTGATCTCTTATACTTAATCCTTTTAAGTAAATTTCATCAGAAAAACCTTGAGATAAAACTTGATTTCCCCCCACGATTCTTCGTTTTGTTTCTTCTGAAAAATTTTCTGAACGTGTTATTGAATAGGTGTCTTTTAATGTGTCTCCTTCAATTCTATGTCCGTAATTGGTTCCGTCTAATCTTGATAAATTAGAGGCTGTTTCTGCCATGGCAAGTGTATAATAAGTAGAGACTAAAGTGTCTGGCTCAAAAAAATCAAGCGCTTTTACCGCTATTCCTTTTTCCTTAATTTTATCTATCGCTGCAAAAAAATCTAATTTTATTTGCGGATCAATAACGTCCGTCTCTAAAAAGTTTTTAAAATATCCGACCGTTTTAATTTCAGAAGCGGTACTTATAGCTTCTTTTGATATTTTTTCTGAAGAGTACGTGGTTTGATCTTTGGTGTCTTTTCCACTAATCTCATTGAATACAATTCGTATGTCTTCTATGGATTTCGCAATAGGACCTACACAATCTGTTGAAGAGGCATATGCCATTAATCCAAAACGTGAAATTCTTCCATAGGTAGGCTTTAACCCGTATACTTTATTATAACCTGCAGGTTGTCGAACGGAACCTCCGGTATCGCCTCCTATTGAAAATACTGTTAAATCTTTCGCTACATTAACCGCAGAGCCCCCACTGGAACCTCCACCCACTAAGGCTGGATTTATAGCATTTTTTACAGCTCCAAAAATGGTGTTTTCTGAGGAAGAACCATGACCAAAACTATCACAATTTTCTTTTACTATCGGAATCGCTCCGGCATCTATTAATTTTTGGATTGCAGTAGCCGTATAAGGAGACTTATATTTCTTAAGGAAATTCGAACTTGCTGAAGTATAGGTTCCTTGTAACATGTACACATCTTTTATTCCAAATGGGATCCCCTCTAACAAACCGATTTTTTGACCAGAAGCTATTTTAGCATCTACTTTTTTAGCAAGCTCTAAAGCAGATTTCTCTAAAAGAGAATTAACAGTCGCGTGCTTATTGGTTTTTAACAAACGAAGTCTTTCTTGCACCAATAATAAACACGTAATTTCTTTAGAAACCAGTTGTTGATGAATTTTATGTATTTGTGACTCCATATCTATTCTTCTATCACTTTAGAAACCACTAAAAACCCCTTTTTTTCTTTTGGAAAATTCTCTATGATGAGTTGTTTTTCTATGGAAGAACTATCCAAAACAACATCGTCTCTTAATTCGTCTAAAAATACCGCATTATGATGTTGATCATTAAAAGAATTACTTGAAGTATTCGCATTTTTAATTACTTCAAATAACGTATTTACACTTTCTGACGGCTGTGCTCCTTTAATACTTGACAAGATGTCCACTGTCATAATTTTACTCATCTCTTTAATTTTAGATTAAAAAAAAACCTTCCAAAAATGGAAGGTTTTATATATTTCTAAACAACAACCTTCCTACCCTAAAAATTAGGATTATTGAAATTACGATTGTTATTATTATTTATCATGTTCTTAAATACAGCCACAAATATATATAGAATAAACGGTACAAAAAGCTCTTTTTTAAGATTTTATATAGCCTTTACAGTATTTATAATAAATAGATGATAAATTATAGATTTACTAAAATAAACTTATTAGAAGTTGGATTCATTAGAAAATTAATGATTCTAAAATGATCACAACAAATAATTTAGAAACTTTTAGTTTATCATTGAGAAAAAACCAGCATTATTATGATCCGTGAAGTGTTTTTAAAAAATCAAAATAAGCGTTTTAAGCAATTTTAAAATTTTTGTAATTTAAAACTACATGAAAAAATAAAATCATGAGTTTTAAAGGAGTTTTTAACAGTTTTAAAGGAGTTTTAAGAAATAAACAAATGTTCATAATTTTACGCTAAAATCCCTAAAACCATTTGAAAAACCTCTTAAAAATTGTAAATTTGAATTGAATAAAGATCTTTAATTAAAGGTTTGTTTATTCTCATAACAACTAATAATTCATTTATAATGAGCGAAGAAAAAAAACATAATTATGATGCTTCTAGTATACAAGCATTAGAAGGAATGGAACATGTAAGAATGCGTCCTTCGATGTATATTGGAGACGTAGGAGTTCGAGGTTTACACCATTTAGTATATGAAGTTGTAGACAACTCTATTGATGAGGCAATGGGAGGTTATTGTGATACTATAAATGTGACCATCAATGAAGATAATTCTATCACTACAAGAGATAATGGTCGTGGAATCCCTGTTGGAATTCATAAAAAAGAAGGAGTTTCTGCGCTTCAAGTTGTAATGACAAAAATTGGTGCAGGTGGTAAATTCGATAAAGATTCTTATAAAGTTTCTGGAGGATTACATGGTGTTGGTGTTTCTTGTGTGAATGCATTGTCTGAACATTTAACCGCAACCGTTCACAAAGAAGGAAAAATTTGGCAACAAGAATATGCTAAAGGAAAATCATTATACCCAGTAAAAACAATTGGAGAAACTGATTTTACAGGAACTATTGTTACTTTTTTACCAGACAAATCAATATTTGCTCAAACTACAGAGTTTAACTACGATACGTTGGCAACTCGTATGCGTGAATTATCCTACTTAAACAAGGGGATTACAATAACCTTAACAGACAAACGAAATACGGATGATGAAGGGAACTTCATTTCTGAAACTTTTCACAGTGATGAAGGCTTGTCTGAATTTATTAAATACTTAGATTCTACTCGTGAGCAACTAACTTCAGATGTGATCTCTATGGAAGGAGAAAAAAATGGAATCCCTGTAGAAGTCGCTATGGTATATAATACTTCCTATTCTGAAAACCTTCACTCATACGTTAACAATATCAATACTCATGAAGGAGGAACACATCTTTCAGGTTTCAGAAGAGGTCTAACGCATACTTTAAAAAAATATGCAGATGAATCTGGGTTGCTGAAAAATGTCAAATTTGAGATTGCCGGTGATGACTTTAGAGAAGGTTTAACAGCCATCGTTTCTGTGAAAGTTGCTGAACCTCAATTTGAAGGACAAACAAAAACTAAATTAGGAAACAGAGAAGTGTCTTCTGCAGTTTCTCAAGCAGTTTCAGAAATGTTAACTGATTATTTAGAAGAAAACCCTTCTGATGCGAAAACGATTGTACAAAAAGTAATTTTAGCAGCAACTGCCAGACATGCAGCACGTAAAGCCAGAGAAATGGTACAGCGTAAAACGGTAATGTCTATTGGCGGTTTACCTGGTAAATTATCCGACTGTTCTGAAACAGATCCAGCACAATGTGAAATTTTCTTAGTTGAGGGAGATTCTGCAGGTGGAACGGCAAAACAAGGTCGTGATCGTAACTTTCAAGCAATTCTTCCACTTCGTGGAAAAATTTTGAATGTTGAAAAAGCCATGCAACATAAAGTTTTTGAAAATGAGGAAATCAAAAACATGTTTACAGCCCTCGGAGTTTCCATCGGAACCGAAGAAGATCCAAGAGCTTTAAATTTATCAAAAGTCCGCTATCATAAAGTTGTGATTATGTGTGATGCCGATGTCGATGGATCTCATATTGCTACCTTAATTTTAACATTCTTCTTTAGATACATGAGAGAAATGGTAGAACAGGGATATATCTATATTGCTACACCTCCATTATACTTGGTTAAAAAAGGTCAAAAAAGAGAATACGCTTGGGATGATAACCAACGTGATCTAATTGCTCAAAAAATGGGCGGAAGTGTGAATATTCAAAGGTACAAAGGTCTGGGAGAAATGAATGCTGAACAGCTTTGGGACACTACCATGAATCCTGAATTCAGAACCTTACGTAAAGTGGTTATTGACAATGCTACAGAGGCAGATAGAGTTTTCTCAATGTTAATGGGAGATGAAGTTCCGCCTCGTAGAGACTTCATAGAAAGAAATGCAAAATATGCAAATATAGACGCATAAGTTTTTTTTACTTTAGAATAAGACACACACTTCTTTCGGAGTGTGTGTCTTATTTTATACATAGATTTCTTATTTAAAATTTAGCTCAAAAAAATAGACGAGTAAACTCCAAGTTTTCATCTTAGACTCACTAAAATATAACAAAAATTACGTATTAGTATAGCAGTCTATTTTTTATTTGCTAGGAGTTAAACCTTACGTTATTTTTGTACTTTTGTAGAAGTTAAATTTAATTACAAATCTTAAAAATTACACAGAAATGAAAATAACAGTAGTTGGAGCAGGAGCAGTTGGTGCTAGTTGTGCAGAATATATAGCGATTAAAAACTTTGCTTCAGAAGTTGTTTTGTTAGATATTAAAGAAGGATATGCAGAAGGGAAAGCGATGGACTTAATGCAAACAGCATCCTTGAATGGTTTTGATACAAAAATTACAGGAAGCACAAATGATTATGCGAAAACAGCCAATTCAAATATTTGTGTGATCACTTCAGGGATTCCTCGTAAACCAGGAATGACGAGGGAAGAATTAATTGGAATCAATGCTGGAATTGTAAAAACAGTTTCTTCTAGTTTAATAACACATTCTCCAAACACCATTATTATCGTAGTTTCCAACCCAATGGATACCATGACCTATTTAGTTCATAAAACTACCGGCTTACCAAAAAATAGAATTATTGGAATGGGGGGTGCACTAGATTCAGCTCGCTTTAAATACAGATTAGCCGAAGCATTAGCAGCACCAATTTCTGATGTTGACGGAATGGTGATTGGAGGTCATTCGGATAAAGGAATGGTGCCTTTAACAAGACTAGCAACACGTAATTCTGTACCTGTCTCAGAATTTATTTCTGAAGAACGATTAGCACAAGTGTTGCAAGATACCAAAGTTGGTGGTGCAACATTAACGGGCTTATTAGGGACTTCTGCATGGTATGCTCCTGGAGCTGCAGTTAGTGGCTTGGTTCAGGCAATTGCCTGTGATCAAAAGAAAATATTTCCTTGTTCCGTTCTACTAGAGGGGGAATATGACTTAAATGACTTATGTATTGGAGTTCCCGTTATCTTAGGAAAAAACGGAATTGAAAGTATTGTAGAAATTAATTTGAATGCTACCGAAAAAGCACATATGCAAGAATCTGCTGCCGGTGTTTCTAAAACAAACGGATTGTTAGAATTATAAAATACAATTCCCTAAAAGGAATTATAGCAAAAAAAATCTAGCCAAAAGGCTGGATTTTTTTTGCTTGAAAAACAACCATGGGTTTCAGTTTAAACGAATTTCTTCACACTCCTCAACTTTTTACCATAGCGCCTAATTTGGTCCTCTAAGACATTTAAAAAGCTAAAAAGTATTTGTAAAATAGAAGTAGTATATTTTCAATATTAGCATTAAAATTCGATCAAATTAAGCAATGAAAGCCCTTCTATTTCAGAATCTGACAATTTGTACAATTTTTGAAGTAAAAAAAAAGACCTAAACACATTCACAAATGTGATGAAATAATTGTTTAGGCTACTTTGAAATACTATATTTGCTCGTTTTAAAAAAAGAAGTCGTCATAAACTAAAGAACATGCAAAACAAAGGACTTATTAAATTATTCGCAATCCTTTTTGGATTAGTGAGTTTATATCAATTATCATTTACATTTTTAGCAAATAAAGTTGAAGATGATGCAAAAATCTATGCGCAAAACAAAGGAACTGATTCCGATGCAAGGCAAAAAGCTGCTTTTGAAAGAAAGTACCTTGATAGTGTTGCTAACAAAGAGATTCTTGATTTAGGAATTACAAAATACAGCTACAATGATGTGAAAGACAAAGAGATGAATCTTGGTCTTGATTTAAAAGGTGGTATCAATGCTATTTTACAAGTATCGGTAAAAGAAGTATTGAAAAGTTTATCCAACGATTCTAAAAACGTTGTTTTCAACCAAGCACTAGATGCAGCTGCAGAAGCACAGAAAAACGACAACGCCAATTATTTAGATTTGTTTTTTGAAGAGTTCGAAAAAATTGCAGGAGACACGAAATTAAGTGACCCTTCTATCTTTGGTACAAAAGCGTTAAGTGAAAAAATTTCTTTTAACGAAGAGAATATTACGGTCAAAGAAACACTCCAAAAAGAAATTAATAGTTCTATTGGTACTGCTTTTGAAGTATTAAGAAGTAGAATTGATAAATTTGGTGTTACCCAACCCAACATCCAACGAATTGGAAACTCTGGTAGAATTCAAATTGAGTTGCCTGGAGCAAAAGATATTGAACGTGTAACCAAATTAATTACCAGTAAAGCTGAATTACAATTTTGGGAAGTATATACCAATGCAGAAGTTCAAGGGTATTTCTTTGAAGCAAATAGCATCGTTGCTGAGTTGTTAAAAGACACCACCGTTTCAGAAAAAGAAGAAGATACCGTTAAAAAAGATGACATTGACGATTTATTAGGAGAAACCAAAGACTCTACTAATGTCAATCAAAAAAATCTTTTCACCTACTTATTTCCGAATGTAGCACAATCTCAACAACAAATGAGCTCTTTGGTTGCGCAAGCTAGAGTTATAGATACGGCAACAGTTAACAACTTACTCAAAAGAAAAGAGCTTCAAGCTCTATTGCCAAAAGAATTAAAATATGTAAAATTCTTATGGGATTATAAATCTAGTAAAGGGACAGATGGTTCTGAATTGATTAACTTATACGCTATCAAAGGCAGTAGAAGTGGCAAAGCATCTATTGAAGGAGACGTTATTTTAGACGCTTCTCAAGTTTTTGACCAACTCAACAAACCAGAAGTTAGCATGACAATGAATAGCTCTGGAACAAAACAGTGGGCTAAAATGACCACCAAAAACCAAGGTAAATTTGTCGCTGTTGTACTAGATAACTATGTATATACAGCTCCTTCTGTAAATACACCAATTACTGGTGGAAGAACCTCTATTTCTGGTGGAAGCATGACTATTGCCGAAGCAGAAGATATTTCTACAGTATTAAAAGCAGGAAAATTACCAGCTGCTGCAAGAATTATTCAAATAGAAGTAGTTGGTCCATCTCTTGGACAAGAAGCTATTGATGCAAGTTTTCTCTCTTTTGGTTTGGCAATTATCCTCGTATTACTTTGGATGATTTTATACTACGGAAAAGCGGGTCTGTATGCTGATATTGCCTTAATCGTAAATATTTTATTCCTTTTCGGAATCTTAGCATCATTCAATGCGGTGTTAACATTACCAGGTATTGCAGGGATTATCTTAACGATTGGTATGTCTGTAGATGCAAACGTAATTATCTTCGAAAGAATCAAGGAAGGCCTCTTTAAAAGCAAAGGATTAAAACAATCTATAGAAGAAGGTTTTTCTATAAAGGGAGCTTTGTCTGCGATTATAGATGCAAATATTACCACCTTACTAACCGGTATTATTTTATATGTTTTTGGTACGGGGCCAATTAAAGGGTTTGCATTAACATTAATGATTGGTATCGCAACCTCATTATTTACGGCAGTATTTATTACACGTATATTAATTGATAAAGCGGTTATCAAAGGGACAAACTTAACTTTTAACACAACAATCTCAAAAGGATGGTTTCAAAATATCAATGCATCGTTCTTAAAGAAACGTAAAATTGCCTATTTAATTTCTGGTGCTATTATCATTTCAGGAATTATTTCTATTTTCTCTATTGGATTAAAGCAAGGAGTCGATTTCAAAGGAGGACGTTCTTATGTGGTTCGTTTTGATCAAACTATAAGCGCTACTGCTGTTGCAGGAAGCTTAAAAGAACAATTTGGTACTGCACCCGAAGTCAAAACATACGGTACAGATAATCAATTAAAAATTACAACTGTATACAAAATTGAGGATGAAGGTCAGCAAGTAGATGAGCAAGTTCAAAAAGCGCTATTTACAGGGTTAAAAAACTACCTAGGAACTACTACTTACGAAAAATTCAAACCTGGTTTTGAAAAACAAGGAGCAGGAATCATGAGTTACATGAAAGTAGAGCCAACGATTGCCGATGATATTAAAAAATCTGCATTATATGCTGTATTTGGATCGTTACTAGTCGTTTTCCTATATATATTATTACGTTTTAGAAAAGTATCCTTCTCTATTGGAGCTGTAACTGCAGTTTTCCATGATGTATTAATTGTATTGGCAGTATTTTCTATTACCTACAACTTTATGCCTTTTGACATGGAAATTGGTCAATCATTTATTGCTGCAATATTAACAGTAGTTGGGTATTCTTTGAATGATACGGTGGTTATTTTTGATAGAATTAGGGAGTTTACTGGAAAACATCCAAACTGGAAATACAGTGAGGTTGTAGACAAAGCATTGAGCTCTACTTTAGGAAGAACTATCAATACATCACTCACCACATTATTAGTGATGCTAGCGATCTTTCTATTCGGAGGAGATTCTATTAAAGGATTTATGTTTGCATTAATTATCGGAGTAGCTGTTGGAACGTATTCATCATTATTTGTGGCAACTCCAATTATGTATGATACTTCTAAAAAAGAAGAAAAGAATAAATAATTCTACTTAAAAATAAAGTAAAACCGTTTTTGATTTCTGAGTATCAGAATTAAAAAACGGTTTTTTCATTCAATTTATAGGGAGTATATTTGCAAATAAATGAGCCTATTAAAACTTCACGATCTATATTTCAAACCTTATATTCATAAGGATGAGATTTCGGTTATTGTAAAACGTTTGGCTACAGAAGTAAAAGCTGATTTGCCAAAAGGGGAAACCCCACTTTTCATAGGTATTTTAAATGGCTGTTTTTTATTTGTAGCAGACTTTGTCAGAGCGTTTAAAGGAGAATGTGAAATTTCTTTTGTAAAGCTAGCTTCTTACGAGGGAACTTCATCTACAGAAACGGTTAAAGAACTCGTAGGAATTAATGAAGATTTAACGGGAAGAACAGTAATCATTCTAGAAGATATTATTGACACTGGAAATACCCTCCAAGAAATCTATACCATATTTAAAGATAAAAATTTAAAACAATTAAAAATCGTAACGCTATTTTTTAAACCTGAAGTATATCGAAAAGAACTGCCAATCAATTATATCGGAAAAAATATTGAAGACAAGTTTATTGTAGGTTACGGATTAGATTACAATAGTTTAGGGAGGAATAGCTCGGCAATTCATCAATTAACACCAACACCAAAAATGAAAAATATTGTACTATTCGGACCTCCAGGGGCCGGAAAAGGAACGCAAGCAGAATTTTTAAAAGAAATGTATAATTTAGTTCACATTTCTACTGGAGATGTATTTCGTTACAATATTAAAAATCAAACTGAATTAGGCTTGCTAGCCAAAAAATATATGGATGAAGGAGATTTAGTCCCTGATGAAGTCACTATTAATATGCTAAAGGCCGAAGTAGATAAAAATACAGATGCAAACGGTTTTATTTTTGATGGTTTTCCAAGAACCCAATCTCAAGCGGAAGCTTTAGATGCTTTTCTAGCTGAAAAAGGGGAACAAATTAATGGAATGGTCGCTTTAGAAGTAACTGAAGATATTTTAATCACTCGTTTATTAGAAAGAGGAAAAACAAGTGGTAGAGCTGACGACACAGATGAAGCAAAAATTAGAAATCGTTTTAATGAGTACAATACTAAAACAGCTATTTTAAAAGAGTACTTTGATGCTCAGGATAAATACTATGGAATTAATGGTATTGGCTCTATTGAAGACATTACAAAGCGAATTTCAGAAGTATTTAATACTTTATAAATGGTTTTAGTTCTTTCCTTAAAAAAAAGGGTTTAAGAAATAAGCGCATACACACACAAAATGACAGAAGGTAACTTTGTTGACTATATAAAAATTTATGCCTCTTCTGGAAAAGGAGGGCAAGGATCTATGCACTTACATAGAGAAAAATTTATTACCAAAGGAGGACCAGATGGTGGGGATGGTGGTCGTGGAGGTCATATTATTTTAAGAGGTGATAAAAATATGTGGACATTATTTCACCTAAAGTTTAAACGTCATTTTAGAGCAGAGAGTGGAGGTTCAGGAAGCAAAAGTAGAAGTACGGGGCATGATGCTGAAGACATCTATATCGATGTCCCTCTAGGAACCATTATAAGAGATGCTGATACTGATGAGGTGATCTTAGAAATTACAGAACATCAAAAAGAAGTAATTTTACTTAGAGGTGGAAAAGGAGGCCTTGGAAATTGGAATTTCAAATCATCTACAAATCAAACACCTAGATATGCACAACCAGGAATGGATGGTGTAGATGGTTGGTTTCGTATGGAATTAAAACTATTAGCTGATGTAGGTTTAGTAGGCTTTCCAAATGCAGGAAAATCGACGTTATTATCTGTGTTAACTGCTGCAAAACCAAAAATTGCAGACTATGCTTTTACGACGTTGAAACCCAACCTGGGCATTGTAGAACACAGAAATCATAAAACGTTTGTAATTGCTGATATCCCTGGTATTATCGAGGGAGCTGCGGAAGGAAAAGGATTAGGACATCGATTTTTACGCCACATAGAACGTAATTCTGCATTGCTTTTCTTAATACCTGCTGACAGTGATGATATTAATAAAGAATATCATATTCTTTTAAATGAACTCAAAAAACACAATCCTGAATTATTAGATAAAGACCGATTATTAGCTATTTCTAAATCAGACATGCTAGACGACGAATTACAAGAGGAGATCAAAGCAACATTGCCAGAAGGTGTTGAGGCTCTTTTTATCTCATCAGTTGCACAATCAGGTTTGCAAGTCCTAAAAGATAAACTATGGGAACTGTTAAACAAATCAAACGAACTGATTTAACTGTTCAATTCTGAATCTGTTTCTATTAAAAAAAAGTAAAAGCTACTCTTTTAACTCGATTATGATTGGAAGTCTGTATTTTGTTGTGACAGGAATACCTCTTTTAATAGCAGGATATATCACAGGTAAATTTTGGACACTAAGCAATAATAAACTATCTAACTCTGGTAATTGAAGTTTACAATTTTCAGAAGACTGAACTTTCTCCAACACAACTTTACCTTTTGAACTGATCATTAAATTCATAAACACCTTTTCAGAGATAGAATCTTTAATCGTAAATGAATATTGTTGAAGTTCTTTCCCAATTTTAAAATGAATTGTTTTTCTAAAACAATCAGCCTTTTGTGTGGTATCAAAAATAGAATCACAGTTTTTAAAGGACGGAAAGGTATCTACCAAAGAAAAATCTACAATAGTATCTATAGCCTGAGTTTGATGTCTTTTTGTGAATGAAAATTTATCACAAGAAGCACATAAAAAAAGGATTACTAGAAACGAAAAAGCACGAAAAATCATGGTTTTAATTTAACTGTGAATTTACTAATTTTTGTTGAGTATTATTTAAAATTTAATACAAAAGGGATCGTAGAGGAAAACGTTCAATTAAGAACAAAAAAAAAGCGTCCCATTTAAGGGAAGCTTTCCATTGGTTAACAAAACCATGACACTTTTAAAAAAGTGCCAAAACAACACAACTATTTGCTACTCTAACAAAAAGTAGCACGCAAATATACAACGATTTCGTAATCCTGCAATTTTTTTATTGAATTTTATTAATTAGTGAAATTGTCTATTAATTCAATTGATTGTATCTTTGCTTGCTTTATTAAACATCCCAAAACAAAGACATCAAATGCAATTATCAGAACAAGAAGTTGTACGAAGAGAAAAACTAGCTAAACTAAGAGAATTAGGGATCAATCCTTATCCTGCAGATTTGTATCCCTTAAATACAAATTCGAGTGAAATTAAACAGGATTTCTCTGAGGGAAAACAGGTAATAATTGCTGGAAGATTGATGTCTATAAATATACAGGGGAAAGCATCTTTTGCACAATTACAGGACGGTGAAGGTAGAATTCAACTATATTTTAACAGAGATGAAATTTGTATTGGAGAAGACAAATCGTTGTACAACATTGTCTTTAAAAAATTATTAGATTTAGGAGATTTCGTAGGTATCGAAGGAGTTCTTTTTACTACGAAAGTTGGTGAAAAAACCGTCATGGTAAAAAGTTTTAAACTCTTATCAAAAGCGTTAAAACCACTACCGATGCCAAAAGTAAAAGATGGAGTTACCTATGATGCTTTTACCGATGCGGAAATGCGCTACAGACAACGATATGCTGATCTCGTAGTAAATCCACATGTAAAAGAAGTATTTGTAAAACGGACTAAATTATTTAACGCCATGCGTTCTTTTTTTAATGACGCAGGATATTTTGAAGTGGAAACTCCGGTTTTACAACCTATTCCTGGAGGAGCAGCTGCGAGACCATTTATTACACACCACAATTCTCTAGACATTCCTTTGTATATGAGAATTGCCAACGAATTATACTTAAAAAGATTAATTGTTGGTGGTTTTGATGGCGTTTATGAGTTTTCTAAAAACTTCAGAAATGAAGGAATGGACAGAACACATAATCCTGAATTTACAGCAATGGAAATCTATGTTTCTTACAAAGATTACAATTGGATGATGAATTTTGCTGAACAATTACTAGAACATTGTGCCATTGCTGTAAACGGTACTTCTAAAGCTACTTTTGGAGAACACACAATAGACTTTAAGGCACCATATGCTAGAGTTACCATGGCTGAATCAATTCAACATTTTACAGGATTTGATATCACTGGAAAAACAGAAGATGAAATCAGAACCGCAGCAAAGTCAATGAATATTGAAGTTGACGAGACAATGGGGAAAGGAAAATTAATTGATGAAATTTTTGGAGAAAAATGTGAAGGAAATTACATCCAACCAACATATATCACAGATTATCCGAAAGAAATGTCTCCTTTGTGTAAAGAACACAGAGAGAATCCTGAATTAACAGAGCGATTTGAGTTGATGGTTTGTGGTAAAGAAATTGCCAATGCATACTCAGAATTAAATGATCCAATCGACCAACGTGAACGTTTTGAGCATCAATTAAAATTAGCACAAAAAGGAGATGATGAAGCAACCGAATTTATCGATGAAGATTTTTTACGTGCTTTAGAGTACGGAATGCCTCCAACTTCTGGGATGGGAATTGGGATGGACAGACTTATCATGTTTCTAACAAATAACCAATCGATACAAGAAGTGTTGTTTTTCCCTCAAATGCGACCTGAAAAGAAAGCGGTTTCAGTTGAGTTGAATGAGGAGGAGAAAGCAGTTTTAGCAATTGTAACAAAAGCTGAAAAAATAGATTTGAACACGTTAAAAACTCAATGTGGTTTGTCTAATAAAAAATGGGATAAAACCATTAAAGGATTGACCAAGAAAGAGGTTGCGAAAGTGACAAAAAACGATGAAGGTTTGTTTGTTGAAATTGTCTAAAATAATAGATTTTTAGTATAGCAAAACTTAAATTTATTTACAAAAGTAGGTTTTGTTTGTCAACTTTTTGCATAAGAATCTCTAGTCTCTTTTTGATTCAGAAATGAATGATTATCCTTTGAACTTCATTCCGAGGTGCACCACTTTTTTGGTATCATAGAAATCTTCTTCAAAATACCTTGATAAATCATAGAGGGTTACAGAGGTATATTTTTTTAATTCTTCTGTTAAATCTCCACCTTTTAAATATAAAATACCATTTTTCAAATCGTGTTGTTGCTTTTTCGCAATTTTACCTTTGGTCCAACGAACAAAAGTTTCCATTTGAGCCACTGCTCTACTTACAATAAAATCATAAGTAGCTTTCACATCCTCCACTCTACTATGAGTTGCTTGAACGTTTTCTAGACCCAAACCTTCAACAACTTCTTTTACAACTTTTATTTTTTTACCAATAGAATCTACCAAATGAAATTGTGTTTCTGGAAATAAAATTGCCAAAGGAATTCCAGGAAACCCTCCACCAGTTCCAACATCCAATACACTAGATCCTGGCTTAAATTTTATAACTTTAGCAATCCCTAAAGAATGTAAAACATGTCGAAGATATAGTTCATCTATATCTTTTCTAGAAACCACATTAATTTTCAAATTCCAGTCTTTGTAAAGCTCTTGAAGCTTAGAAAACTGTTCAACTTGAAGAGGAGATAACTCTTTAAAATATTTTTGTATTAATTGCATAGAAAAAAGGTTCTGGGGCAAAAATACTTATTGTTTTGAAACAATTCATAACAAAATAGCACGTTTATTACATAAAGATATTTCAAAAACATTATTTTTGTGTGAAGATATCTTTAAACTAAATGAAAACAATCAACTTTTCGAGGGTAAACAAGGCAAAATTCTTTAGAACTCTTAACAAAAGAGTAAACACCTACTTTAAGGAAAATAATATCAAAAGAACAGGGAACTGGAAATTGTATACCAAAGCGACCATTATGTTTTCAATTTTCCTACTTCCTTTTATCGTAATCCTCACCGTCTCTCTTCCGCAATGGTCTCTTTTAATATTGTCAATTATAAGTGGAATTGGAATGGCTGGAGTTGGAATGAACGTCATGCATGACAGTAATCATGATTCCTTTTCTAGCAAGAAATGGGTCAATAAATTAATGGGGAGTAGTATTTATATTTTAGCTGGAAATGTATATAACTGGAAAGTGCAACACAACGTTTTACATCATACTTTCACCAATATAAAAGACCATGATGAAGATATTGATGCAGGAAGAATTATTCGTTTTTCCAAACATTCTAAATGGTTGAAAATTCACAAACTTCAAAAATATTATTCTATTTTTTTATACGGTTTATTAACGATTAATTGGGCGATTACAACAGATGTAAAACAAATGCATCGTTACTTAAAAAAGAAATTATCTTATGGTAAATTCCCAAATCCAAGAACAGAATGGACGAAACTAGTACTCTCCAAAGTTGTCTATTATTCTCTTTGGATTGTTTTACCACTGGTAGTTTTAGAGATTGTTTGGTGGAAAGTATTCCTTGGTTTTTTTGTAATGCATTACACAGCAGGGATGATTTTAAGTTTGGTCTTTCAATTGGCACATATTGTTCCAAATACAGAAATGCCAATTCCAGATAAAGAAGGAAATTTAGAACATACTTGGGCAGTCCATCAATTGTATACAACCTCTAACTTCGCTCCTAGTAATTACTTGATAAACTTTTATACTGGTGGTTTAAATCATCAAGTTGAACATCATATTTTTCCACACATTTCTCATGTTCATTATAATAAATTGGCTAAAATTGTAAAACAAACTGCCAAGGAGTTTAACTTGCCTTATAATGAATACAAGACAATGCGAAAGGCAATTGTAGAACATTTTAAACATCTTGGATTTTTAGGAAAAAAACCAACATTAGCATAACAACAATAACAACAACGAATCGTAAAATGACACATCCACTATCGGACAGAATTAACAGTTTACCTGTTTCTCAAACCCTTGCAATGGCTGCTAAAGCAAGAGAATTAAGAGCAGAAGGAAAAGATATTATTGGCTTAAGTCTAGGAGAACCTGACTTTAATACGCCTGATTTTATCAAAGACGCTGCTATTGAAGCAGTCAATCAAAATTACAATTCGTATTCTCCAGTAGATGGATATGTCGAATTAAAAGAAGCTATTTGCACAAAATTTGAACGTGATAATAATTTAAAATACGAACCAAATCAAATTGTGGTTTCAACGGGTGCAAAACAATCGATCGCAAATATTGCTCAAGTTTTATTAAACCCAGGAGATGAGGTATTATTACCTGCACCGTATTGGGTTAGTTACTCTGCAATCGCTACACTCTGCGAAGCAAAATATGTGGAAATTCCTTCCTCTATAGAAAATGACTTTAAAATTACTCCAGCACAATTAGAGGCCGTAATTACTCCTAAAACAAAAATGATTTTCTTTAACTCACCAAACAACCCTAGTGGAACTATTTACAGCGAGGCTGAATATAGAGCACTAGCAGCGGTGTTGGAGAAACATCCAAAAATATTTATCTTATCCGATGAAATCTATGAACACATCAACTACAATACAAAACCGTTCAGTTTTGCTGCGATAGAGAGTATGTACGACAGAACCATAACTGTAAATGGGCTTGCTAAAGCATTTGCAATGACTGGTTGGAGAATTGGATATATTGGCGCTCCACAATGGATTGCCAAAGCTTGTACAAAAATGCAAGGTCAAATAACTTCAGGGACCAATTGTATTGCCCAAAGAGCAGCGATTACTGCTGTTTTAGCACCTGTTTCAAAAATACAATACATGGTCAATGAGTTTAAAACTCGTAGAAATATCATTATTGAATTACTAAGAGAAATTGAAGGTTTTAAAGTAAATGTTCCTGAAGGTGCTTTTTATGTTTTTCCAGACATTTCTGCATTCTTCGGAAAAACCATCAACGGAGTGAAGATAGAAAATGCAAGTGACTTTTCTTTATTCTTACTAGAAAAAGCAAATGTAGCTACGGTTACTGGAGAAGCTTTTGGAACACCTAACTGTATCCGATTGTCTTATGCAGCTTCTGAGGCACAAATACGAGAAGCAATTAAAAGAATCAAACAAGCTTTGAGTTAAGGAAAAGTTTTTGCTCAAAGTATTGCAACTTATAAATAATTAAAAAACCACGTTCTTACAAACGTGGTTTTTTTACACAAATAAAAATATTTTTTAATCTACATTGTCGTGTAGAAACGAGTTATTTGAACTTAGATTAAGTTCTTCTGAATCGGTACTAATTGACGTTTTTGCATTGCTTATCGAAGTCGTTGTATCCAAATTAATCCCCAGTCTTTTGTAGGCTGGTTGACGCTCAATTTCATCGATGTTCTTATTCATTTGGTCATTAAACTTATAATTGAAACCTTTCATTTTTTTGCGTCTCTCTTCTGCTCTTTTTTTCAGTTCAGTAATCGTTAGATCTAAAGGAGATACCTCTTCACTAAGGGTTTCAATACTGTTAATTTCTACCTGTGGCTCCCTTGTTTTTAATTCGAAATGAATTGCTTCTTCAGCAACTTTTTCTTCTACCACACTTGAACTCTTACCAATGGTTGGTTGGGCATCAAAGTCTTCCAATACATAATGTTTTTTTAAACTTTTCCTTTCAAAAACAACTTCCTCAGCTCCATAAACTTCTAGATCATTCACTTGTTTAGTGGATAAAACTTCTTCTTGTAAGTTATAACGAATTTCTTCTTCTCCTTTTACCTCAGCATAGGAATTTAAAGGTAAATCAAATAACAAATCTGCTTGTATTGTTTTAGGCTCTTCATGAACTTTCGTCTCTTGAACTGGAGTTTTGTCTGTGATTACAAAATCATCTTCAGAAATAGTCTCTATTTGAACTTCATCAAAAACAACGGTCATCTCTGCGATTTCATTGGTAGTTGAAACCAAATTCATTTTTGGAACTTCAGCCTCGACGATGTCCTCCTCTAAAATATGAACAATTTTTGCCTCATTTTTATTCGTTAAAGGCTCGTTTATCGTTGGTGACTTTGCTACTTTCTTTTCACCAAAGTCATAGGTAGCTTTTTGTTCATCTTCTAACGTATGGACAATTTTTTTAACCTCTGTATTGGTAATTGTACTTTGTTGATCTGCTGCAAACCCGGTAGCAACAATTGTTACAGCAATAGCATCCCCTAATTCTTTATCCTCACCAATACCCATAATAATGTTTGCATCATATCCGGCCTCATCTTGAATATAATCATTGATTTCTCCGATTTCATCCAGGGTAACCTCATTCGTTCCTGATACAATTAACAGTAATACGTTCTTTGCTCCTGTAATTTTATTGTCGTTTAACAAAGGAGAATCTAACGCTTTTACAATCGCAGTTTTAGCTCTCGTTTGACCTTCTTCTTTTGCAGACCCCATGATTGCTGTTCCGCTATTAGAAAGGACTGTTTTAGCATCATGTAAGTCAATATTTTGCTTATAGTGATGTGTAATTACTTCTGCAATTCCTCGAGATGCAGTAGATAAAACCTCGTCTGCTTTAGAGAAACCTGCCTTAAAGCCTAAGTTCCCATAAACTTCTCGAAGTTTATTGTTATTTATTACGATTAGAGAATCTACATTTTGTCTCAGTTGATCAATTCCAAGCTGAGCTTGTTTAGAACGTCTTCTACCCTCAAAAGCAAAAGGCATTGTTACAATACCCACGGTTAAGATGTCCATATCTTTTGCAATTTTTGCAATAATAGGTGCTGCTCCAGTACCGGTTCCTCCACCCATACCTGCAGTGATAAAGACCATTTTTGTTTGCGTATTTAACATCTGCTGAATCTCTTGCATACTTTCTTTAGCTGCTTGCGCTCCAACTTCTGGATTTGCACCAGCACCTAGTCCAGAGGTTAAGTTGGCACCTAATTGAATTTTATTGGGTACAGGACTATTCTCTAAAGCTTGTGCATCTGTATTACAGATTACAAAATCTACTCCCTTTATTTCTTGGGTATACATGTGATTTACTGCATTGCTTCCTCCGCCACCTACACCAATTACTTTAATTGTGTTAGATTGTGTTTTAGGCATTTCAAATGAAATATTATCAAATTCTGAGCTCATAATAACCTATGTATTGTTTAATATTGTGTTGTTCTTTATGTATTGTTCTTTCGTTCTGACTTCTTGCTAACTTTTATTCTGCATTGTCTAAAAAATCTTTTAGACCCTCTGTAAACTTTTCAAAAAACGTCTTCTTTTGTAATGTTGTTTTTTCTTCACCTCCTGATTTTGCTCCTTGTAGACTCCCGTCTTGGTTTTCATCAGCAGCGCCTTCATTCGTCTGATCAAATTCATCTTCCTTGATATCTTTCTCTAATCCTTCCATTAATAATCCAACAGCAGTTGCATAAGAAGGACTTGATAATGCTTCATCAGAATCACCAGCTAAATGTTCGTTGGGAAAACCAATTCTAGCATCCATACCGGTAATGTATTCAACTAATTGACGTAAATGCTTTAGTTGAGACCCCCCTCCGGTTAAAACAATTCCTGCAATTAACTTCCCTTTGGCAGTTTCGTGTCCGTAATTTTTTATTTCTAAATACACATGTTCAATAATCTCTTGAACCCTCGCATGAATGATTTTTGATAAATTCTTCAATGTAATCTCTTTAGGTTCTCTTCCTCTCAAACCAGGGATAGAAACAATTTCAGTTTCTTTGTTTTCACCTGGCCAGGCAGAACCAAATTTAATCTTTAACAGTTCTGCTTGTTTTTCGATTATTGAACACCCTTCTTTAATGTCATCTGTGATTACATTTCCTCCAAAAGGGATCACAGCTGTATGTCTAATAATACCATCTTTAAAAATAGCTAAATCTGTAGTTCCTCCACCTATATCAATTAATGCAACTCCTGCTTCTTTTTCTTCTTGGCTTAAAACAGCAGATGCAGATGCTAGCGGTTCTAGGGTAATTTCACTAAGATCTAAGGCAGCACTTTTAACGCAACGACCAATATTTCTGATCGAAGATACTTGCCCAACTACTACGTGAAAATTTGCCTCTAAGCGTCCGCCATACATTCCTATTGGCTCTTTAATATCTGCTTGAGAATCGACTTTAAACTCTTGTGGCAGTACATGTATAATTTCTTCTCCAGGTAACATGACTAGTTTGTGAACTTGATTCACTAAATTATCGATATCGTTTTCATCTATTACTTCATCGGCATTACTTCTAGTGATATAGTCACTGTGATGTAAACTACGAATATGTTGCCCTGCAATACCGACAACAACTTCTTCAATCTTAACTCCTGAAACACTTTCTGCCTCATCCACAGCCTGTTGAATAGATTGTATCGTCTGTGTAATATTACTCACGACACCCCGCTTTACTCCCAAGCTTTTTGCTTTTCCAATACCTACAACCTCAATCTTATCGTATTCATTTTTACGACCAATCATAGCAACTATTTTGGTTGTACCAATATCTAAACCAACAGCTATTTTATTGTTTTCCATTTTGATTTATTTTGTACACACAACTTGGTTGTGGTATTTTACATTAATCATTTTATAATTTTGAATCGTTTGATCTTTAAATGTCTTATTATAAAATGCTTTTAACTTCTTAAATTTAAGATCAATTTCAGTTAATTTACCAAAATCAATTTTATAATTCCCGCTTCTTACGGAAAATTGATACTCGGAATCTGCGAATTTCTTAATTCCCACAACTTCTTTCTGCAAGAAATCATCCTCTAAAATATACGATAACAACGGCAATATCTCATCAACATTTTTATCGGTTTCAACTCCTGAAACAAGCATTACTCTAGCAGAATAATTGTTAGATAAAGGAATTTTTATTCCCTGTTTATCAATATAATACGAACCATTTTCTCCTGTAATTCTTGCGATAGGAACCCGTTGTTTAACAATCGATTTCAATGTGCCGTCTATAGTCAGAAACACTGCTGCATTTTCTACATATGAGTTTTTAGACACAGTTTTTTCTAACTTGTATAAATCTATCACAGATTTCGCTTGGTTTTTCACACTCGTGTCACTTTGTATTAACAATTTATTAACCATTGAATGTGTTAAAAAATTATTGTCTCCAGCCAGAAATTCTACTTCAACTTTTTTCACAATTCTACTCATATTTCTCTTCAGAGAAAAAGAGTATAAGAACCCCAGAAGACCTACTAATAATAGAAACCCTATGTATTTTAAAAGCCTATTAAGTTTCATTTTCTATTGTTTTTAAAAGTTGATTTGTTACCTCTTGAATCGTTACTCCGATATCACCAGCTCCCAACATTGCAACAACTTTAGCGGATGAATTCTTAATATCTTTTACTAAATTATTTTTTTTAGTTTGTTTTTTAGACTTGCAAGTAATTTTACCAAATAACCATTCTGAATTAACTCCAGAAATAGGAGTTTCTCTAGCTGGATATATGTCCAGTAATAAAACTTCATCAAACTTCGAAAGCGCCGAGGCAAAATCATCAATAAAATCTCTTGTTCTAGAAAATAGATGTGGCTGAAAAATAACCAGTATCGTTTCGTTGGGATACATTTCTCTTATCGAACTTTCAACGGCATTTATTTCTGCTGGATGATGTGCATAATCATCAATCAATACAAAATCTTCTGTTTTAATTTTATACGAAAACCTTCTTTTCACCCCCTTAAAAGTAGACAAACTATGTTTAATATTTTCTAATGAAACGCCATAAACGTCTGCCATTGCTAGCGCAGCTAGTGCATTCATTACATTGTGCCTTCCTGGCAAAGAAAATTCAATATTTTGGATCTCCGTTGATGGTGTTTTTACGTCAAAAATATATTTTCCACTCTCAATTTTTAGATTAAAGGCCTCGTAATCTGAGGGCTCGTTAATGGCGTAGGTTAACCCTTTTAAAGGCAATCCTTTGGCTACGATTAAGGTCTCTGATACTTCTTTTGTGAATTCTACAAAAGAGGTGTTTAGAGCATCTGAATCTCCATAAATATCTAAATGGTCTGCATCCATCGATGTTACACAAGCAATATCTGGACTCAGTTGTAAGAATGACCGATCATACTCATCGGCTTCAACTACACTAATTTTATCATCACCTAAAATTAAGTTTGAATTGTAATTTTCAGAAATTCCACCTAAAAAAGAAGTCGCATTTACCTGCGCCATAATATGACCTAAAATTGAAGATGTGGTTGTTTTTCCATGGGTTCCAGCTACGGCTAAACAAAAGGTGTTTTCTGTAATTTTCCCTAATATTTCTGCTCTTTTTAAAACCCTGAAATTGTGCTCAAAAAAATAATTTAATTCTAAGTGATTCCCTGGAATTGCTGGAGTATACACTATTAAAGTCTCCTCTTTTTTTAAAAAAGGAATAGGGATGTTATCCAAAGCATCTTCAAAATGAATCGCAACTCCTTTCCCTTCTAGTGTTTTTGTAATCTGTGAGGGAGTTTTATCATATCCTGCTACCTGTTTGCCATTAGAAGCAAAGTAATGGGCGATTGCACTCATTCCAATACCTCCAATACCTATAAAATAAACATTATGTATGGTGTTTAAATTCACTTTTTTAATAATAATTCTATTTGATTAACGATTGCTGTTGTTGCTCCCGGAAGAGCTAATTCATGTATGTTTTCTGACAAATGTTCTTGTTTGCCTTTGTCTTTTAGCAAGGTTTCAAAAACAATAGGAAATGTTTGCAATTCATTTTCTCTCAATAAAATTGCTCCATGTCGATCCGTAATTGACTTTGCATTTTTAGTTTGATGATCTTCAGCTACATTTGGAGAAGGAATAAAGATTACAGGTTTTCCTACGATACATAACTCAGAAACTGAACTTGCACCCGCTCTAGAAATAATAATATCTGAAGCAGCATATGCAAGATCCATCCTGTTTAAAAATTGATGAACTTGAACATTTTCCATGCTATTGAACTTTTTATATTCATCATGATACAACGAACCACATTGCCAAATAACTTGAACTTGTTGATCTTTAAAAACATCTAAATTTGTTTCAACCAATTGATTTATTCTTCTTGCTCCTAGACTCCCACCAATAATTAAAATTGTTTTTTGTTTTCTATTCAGATCAAAAAATGCCTTTGCTTGTTCCTCTTTAGAGTGAATCGTCAAGAGGTCTTGTCGAACAGGATTTCCTGTTTTTACAATTTTTTCTGAAGGAAAAAAGCGTTCTAAATAATCATAAGCTACACAAATTTTTTGTGCCTTTTTACTCAATAGTTTGTTTGTTATTCCCGGATATGAATTCTGTTCTTGAATTAAAGTAGGAATTCCCTTTCTATTGGCCATAATTAATGTTGGACCACTTGCAAAACCTCCTGTACCGATCGCAATATCTGGCTTAAATTTATTGATAATTCTAGAGGCACTCCATAAACTATGAAGGATTTTAAAAGGGAAGGATAAATTATTGATCGTTAATTTTCTTTGAATGCCAGAAATCCATAATCCTTTAATTTCAAAACCGGCTTTCGGAACTTTATCCATTTCCATTTTATCTTTGGCGCCAACGAATAAAAAACTTCCGTTGGGATATCGCAACTTTAATTCATTTGCAATTGCGATCGCAGGATAAATGTGACCTCCCGTTCCGCCGCCAGAAATTAAAACTTTAATCGATTGTTTCATGGAGTATGTCTAAAGGGTTATCGTCTAAAATATCTTCCTCTGTTTCTGCGCTCGAGGCACTTACACTGAGAATCATTCCTAATGCGAAACAGGTCATCCAGATGGAGGTTCCTCCACTACTTATTAACGGAAGAGTCTGCCCAGTTACTGGAAATAAGTGAGTCGCTACCGCCATGTTTATAATTGCTTGAAAAATAATTGGAATACCGACACCAAGAACTAATAATGCACCAAAAATTGTAGTCGTTTTATTAATAATCACAAAGATTCTAAAAAATAATAAAAAATAAATAAACACAATGACAATACCCCCAGCCAAGCCATATTCTTCAACTATTATTGCAAAAATAAAATCAGATGTAGATTGAGGTAAAAAATTCTTTTGTACACTTTTCCCAGGTCCAAGACCAAAAGTTCCTCCGGTTGCAATTGCAATTTTTGCTTTTTCTACTTGATACGCTTCCTTTCCTTTCTCTTGTGAGAAGTTTTCAATTCTACTCTGCCATGTTTGAACTCTATTTGGCATTGCATCTGGGAAAGCTTTTACAGTCAAAATAAAGATTGAAAACACTACAATTCCAGCACCAAAAATAAACCCCAAGTATTTGATTGGGTATCCACCAATGAAAGTCATCATTAAAATCATGACAAAAATAATAGCGGTCGTAGAAAAATTTGCCGGTAATATCAATATTAATACCAGTGAAACTGGGAACCAAAGTTGTACGATACTTTCTTTAAAATTGATTATTTTTTCTTTATTCTTGGCCAAATACCTTGCGACATAGACCATTAAAACAAGTCCTGCTAGTGTTGATGTCTGAAAACCTATTCCTCCTATACGAATCCATCTACTTGCATTTGCTCCACCAATTGTAGTTCCTTGCGCCAAGGTGAAAATTAATAAAACAATAACTACGGGAAGCATGATAACGGAACCGCCAGAAAAATACCTGTAAGGAACTTTGTGAACTCCGTAAATGATCGCAAATCCCATAATTAACAACACAATATGCTTTATCAAATGCCCTATTGTTGAACCATAACCAACAACATATACCAAGTTTGTGCTTGCGCTGTAAACAGGCATAAATGAGAATATTGCTAGAACGGCAACAATGGCCCAAATAGATTTATCTCCTCTTATGTGTTGAAAAATAGTTTTCATGAAATTTTTTATTATAAATTTCTTACTGCTGTTTTAAATTGACGACCTCTATCTTCATAACTTTCAAATAAATCAAAACTTGCACAAGCCGGAGACAACAAAACGACCTCTCCTCGTTCAGCTAGTTTGTCAGCAACTTTCACCGCCTCTTCAGCACCTGCAGTTTCGACGATGATATCGACCACATTACCAAACATGTTTTTAATTTTTTCATTGTCTATTCCTAGACAAACAATGGCTTTAACTTTTTCTCTTACCAAGGGTAATAAATCACTGTAGTCATTTCCTTTATCAACCCCTCCTACAATCCAAATTGCGCTTGCATCCATACATTCAAGTGCATAGAATGTTGCATTTACATTGGTTGCTTTAGAATCATTTATATAAGTGACCCCTTTAATTTTTGCAACATTTTCTAAACGATGCTCTGCGCCTTCAAAGTTCTCCAGACTCTCTTTTATTGTTTGCTTTCTTATCTTTAATAATTTTGCAGCCATTATTGCTGCCATTGCATTTTTAGTATTGTGTTTTCCTTTAACTGATAAAGTTGATAACGGCATAGTAAGTATATCTTTATGTATGTTAATAATAATAGTATGATCTTTTAAGTAAGCTCCATATTCTAACTCTTTTTCAATTGAAAATGGGACCAATTTTGCTTTTGTTTTATGATCTTTTAACCAAGTATTAATTGCCTTGTCATCGGCATCATAAATTAAATAATCGGTTTCATCTTGATTTTTTGTTATTCTAAATTTTGAGGCAACATAGTTATCAAAATCATACTCGTAACGATCTAAATGATCTGGAGTAATGTTCGTTAAAATTGCTATATGACTATTAAATTTCTCAATTCCATCTAACTGAAAACTACTCAACTCTAACACATAGTGCTCAAAAGATTGTACTGCAACCTGCTGTGCAAAACTATCTCCAATATTTCCTGCTATTCCTACACTTAACCCTGCATTTTTTAAAATATGATGTACTAATAATGCAGTGGTGGTTTTCCCATTTGAACCCGTAACTCCTATAATATTCGCAGGAGTATATGGAGCTGCAAATTCAATTTCTGATAGAATAGGAATTGAATTTTCTTTTATTTTTTGAACCAGTGCAACGTGGTCTGGAATCCCAGGACTTTTCATGACCAAACTTGCATTTAAAACATTCTTTTCTGTATGACATTTCTCCTCAAAAGCTATCTCGTGATGTAAAAGAACTTCTTTGTATTTTTTAGAAATTTCCCCAGCATCTGAAACAAAAACTTCAAATCCTTTTTGTTTTGCTAAAATCGCAGTTCCGATACCGCTTTCTCCTCCCCCAAGAATGACCAATCTTTTCATTTATCTTAACTTCAAAGTAACGATTGCAAATACTGCTAGTAATATTCCAACAATCCAAAAACGAACTACAATTTTACTTTCATGATAATTCAATTTCTGGTAATGATGATGTAAGGGTGACATTTTAAAAATCCTTCTTCCTTCTCCAAACTTCTTCTTAGTGTACTTAAACCAAGATACTTGCAGAATAACCGAAAGATTTTCAATGACAAAAATTCCAGCTAAAATTGGCAACAACAATTCTTTCCTTATCGCAATCGCAATAACAGCAATAATTCCACCAATTGTTAAACTTCCCGTGTCTCCCATAAATACCTGTGCTGGATATGTGTTATACCAAAGAAATCCTATTAATGCGCCGGCAAATGCCAAAATAAAAACAGTCATTTCTCCTGAATTTGGGATGTACATTACATCAAGGTAATCTGCAAAGATGATGTTCCCGGAGACCCATGCAAAAACAGCGAGTGTTAATACCATAATCGCCGAGGAACCTGCAGCTAAACCATCTACTCCATCAGTAAGATTCGCTCCATTTGAAACCCCTGTAACAATAAAAACAGTAATGAAAATAAAAACAATCCATCCGTATTTTTCATATCCATCTCCGAGAAAAAACAAGGCTTTTGAATAATCTAATTCGTTGTCTTTAAAAAAAGGAACTGTCGTTTTTGTTGACTTATGAGCTTCTCCAAAAACAATTTTTCTTCCATTAGCATTTACAATTTGTTGTTCTTTTGGAAGCTGTTCTTTTATGGTGACACCTTCATTAAAATAAAGCATCGCACCGACAATAATTCCCAAACCAACTTGACCTAAAACCTTGAACCTTCCTTTTAATCCTCCTTTATCCTTTTTAAATACTTTAATATAATCGTCTATAAAACCAATCAGCCCCATCCAAAGGGTTGTTATGACAAGAAGTATGATGTAGATATTATCTAATTTCGCTAGTAATAGAGCAGGGATTAGAGTTGCAAAAATGATAATAACTCCACCCATAGTTGGGGTTCCTGTCTTCTGAACTTGCCCTTCTAAGCCCAAATCTCTTATAGATTCTCCTACCTGTTGCCTTTGTAAAAAACGAATGATTCTCTTTCCATAAATTGTTGAAATTGACAAAGACAAGATAAATGCCGCAGCGGCTCTAAACGTGATAAATTGAAACACACTCGCTCCAGGAAAACTAAATTGACTCTCTAAATATTCGAATAAATAGTACAACATTCTTACTTATTTTTTTAATTGATTGAAACAGTTTTTCACCTCTTCTAAATCATCAAAATGAGATCTAACCCCATTTATTTCTTGATAATTCTCATGCCCTTTGCCTGCAATTAATAATATATCTCCTCTGTTAGAAAACTTACAAGCTGTTTTAATAGCCTGTCTTCTATCCAAAATAGAGAGTGTTTTTTTATAGTTTTCGGAAGTGATCCCGACTTCCATTTCATCGATAATCGTTTGTGAATTTTCTGTTCGTGGGTTGTCTGAAGTCAAAATTGCTTGACTGCTTAATTGCGAGGCAATATGTGCCATTTTAGGTCTTTTTCCTTTGTCTCTATCTCCTCCACAACCAACAACAGTAATCAATTTTTCACTGCCTTTTCTAATCTCATTAATGGTTTCTAATACATTCTTTAGTGCATCTGGAGTATGCGCATAATCTACTATGGCGATGACACCCTCCTCAGAAATAATTGTTTCAAAACGTCCGCTTACATTTTCCAACTGACTCATCATTGTGAGTATTTCAAACTTTTCTAATCCTAACAATTCTGCAACTGCAAAAATTGCTGTCATATTAGATGCATTAAATTGACCTATTAATTTTACCCAGACCTCAGTTGTATTCATCTTCAACAAGGTTCCTGAAAACTGCTTTTCTAAAACCTTAGTTTTGTAATCTGCAATCCCTTTTAAAGCGTATGTTTTCTTTTTTGCCTTGGTGTTTTGCAACATAAAGTTGCCATTTTTATCATCAATGTTTGTCAGTGCAAAAGCTGAGCTAGGTAAAGCGTCAAAAAACGATTTTTTTACATCTCTGTATTCAGAAAAAGTTTCGTGATAATCTAAATGATCGTGCGTTATATTGGTGAAAATTCCTCCATCAAAATCCAATCCTTGCGTTCTTTTTTGGTGGATTCCATGAGAACTCACTTCCATAAAACAATAACCTACTCCAGCATCAATCATTTTATTTAAATAGTAATTGATCGACAAAGAATCTGGAGTTGTATGTGTCGCTTTATGCTCTTGATCGTCCACTAAAATTTTCACAGTAGACAACAAACCTACTTTATAGCCTGCTTTTTTAAATAATTGATACAATAAAGAAGCTATGGTTGTTTTTCCATTGGTACCCGTGATACCTATGAGCCTCATTTTTGAAGACGGATTTTCATAAAAATTTGCTGCCATAATAGCCAAACAAGTATCCACAGCAGCAACTTGAAGGTAGGTGATTCCAGTTTTTATATCCTGGGGTAACTCTTGACAAATAATTACTGTAGCCCCTAACTCTATCGCCTTATTAATATACAAGTGTCCATCGACTGTATACCCTTTTTGAGCAAAAAACACATCGTTCTGTTCGATTTTTCTTGAATCGAAAACAAGATTATTAATCTCAATATCTGTCACTCCAAATACCTGATTAACAGAAACTTTATGCAGTATGTCTTTTAATTTTTTCAGCTTACGAGAGTTTTAATATAATGGTGGTTCCTTTTATCAATTTTTCTCCTTTTCTTAATGATTGAAACCGCACTTTTCCAATTCCAGAAATTTTTACTTTCAATCCAATATTTTCCAATAAAGACAAAGCATCCATTCCTTCCATACCTCTAACATCTGGGATTTCTGAATAGTTTTTATTTTGTACTTGATCGAATTCATGATATTGAGCGTTTATTGCTTCGTACGCTACTTTATCATCTACTGATTGAACATCTATAGGTGTTGTTGTGAATATTTTCTGAGCTATTTCTTTGAATACAGGTGCTGCAACAGTTGCTCCGTAATATCCTTTCTCCTTCTTTGGGTCATGAATAACGACAATACAGGAATATTTTGGATTGTCTGCAGGAAAAAAACCAACAAAAGAAGCGATATATTTTTTTGTTGAATAGTATCCTCCTTGCCATTCTCCTTGATCATCTTTAGTTCTCGAAATATATTTTTTTGCAGTTCCCGTTTTACCTGCCATTGAAAAATTAGAAGAATAAATAGAATTTGCAGTTCCTCTTTTTACCACATTTTCCATTACTTTTTTCACCTTATTCAATGTGAGATCCGATGCTATTTTTGGGTGTATAATTTCAGTTTCAAAGACTTCCTCAATCTTATCTTGCCTTCTCAACTCTTTAATAAACATTGGTTTTACCATTACCCCATTGTTAGCAATAGCATTATAAAACATTAATGTTTGCATTGGTGTTACTGAAACTCCATAACCCCATGACATCCATTCTAATGAAATTTTATTCCAATTTTTTTTGTCTTTAGGGTTTGGCACATAAGGCTTTCCTTCTCCCTTTATGTGAAAACCAATTGGTTTTGTAAAACCATATTCTTTAATTTTATCATAATATTTTTGGGGGTTGTGATCATAATGTTCTTTAATTATTTTCACAATTCCAACATTAGATGAAACTTCAAAAATCCTCGCAGCAGAAATTTTACCATACCCTCCTTTATGAGAATCTTCTACTTTTCTATTATGAATAAATATTTTTCCTTTTTCTGTATCTATAACCGTAGATGTATCAATTACTTTATCATCTAAAGCAATCATTAAACTTGCCAATTTGAAAGTAGACCCTGGCTCACTACTCTCCCAAACAGCATAATTTCTTTTTTCATAATAAGTTCCCTTTGAGGTTCTGCCTAGATTAGAAATTGCTTTAACTTCTCCTGTTGCAGTCTCCATTACAACAGCACAACCATGATCTGCCTCGAAATATTCTAACTTACTTAACAAAGCATGATGCGTAATGTCTTGAATATTCACATCTATTGTTGTAATAATATCATGACCATCAACGGGCTCTTTTTCATTCACATCATTAATTGGCTTCCATTGATTTTTAGCTATTTTTTGCTTCCATCTCAAACCATTTTCCCCCTTCATATAATCAGAAAAAGCCCCCTCTATACCTGCTCCACCTCTAAAATCATCATAACCAATAGTTCGTTCTGCAATCTTACCAATAGGATGCGCTCGAACAGTCTTTGGTTCCGCAATAAAACCTCCTTTATAAACTCCTTTTTGAAAAATAGGAAATCTTTTCATCTTAAGATAGTTTATATACCCAACGTTCCTTGCGATCAATAAATACCTGTTTTTTTTCTTTTTAGCGCTTCGTAGTTTTTTTTGATAAAAATTAGAGGTTTTACCCAACATATTGGACAATTCGTCTGACAAGGCGACTATATTTTTCTCAAAAACAATTTCATCCACAGCAACGACATCCATTCGAATTGTAAACTTCGTCATTGAGGTTGCTAACAGGTTTCCATCGGCGGCATATACGTTCCCCTTATTGGCATAAATAGTGTCTTGCTTGATGGTTGATTTTGTCGATAGTTTTCTGTATTTATCTCCTTCTGAGTACTGAATCGTAAATACACGAAATACAATTGCCAATAAAAAAAACGTCATAAAAGCACCCACCAAGTAGAATTTTGTAAGAATGCTTTTTTTATGAGTTGCCAATTTTATTAATCTTTAATAATTACTTTTATTTTTTTTGGAGGGGATTGTAGTGGTTTTAAACCTCTTGTTTTTGCTTTTGCCCTGATATTGGATTCCATTTTCATTCGCATTAGAACTGTACCTGTATCAACATACTCAGCTCTTAATTCCCTTTTTTCTTTATTTAGTCTAGAAATCTGAATCACTTTTTTATCCGCTTTGTGCGCACTCGTTATTGTAATTAGTAGTAACAGCACTATAAATATGAAAACTCTCCAGTTTTTAAAAGCAGATGCATCTGTAAGAAAACTTCCTCTCAGAAAATCATAAATCCCTTTTTTAACCTTAGACATCTTATTTTTTTAATGTTGCTATTCTTAACTTAGCACTTCGCGCTCTGTTGTTTTGTTTAATTTCCTGTGGAGATGGCACAATCAACTTTCCTACTTTTTCCAAGGGAACACTTATGTTTCCAAAAAAGTCTTTCTCTGGCTCACCTACAAACAATCCAGTTCTAAAAAACCTTTTCACCAATCGATCTTCTAGAGAATGATAGGAGATCACACTCAACCTTCCTTCCTCATTTAGTAAATTTGGAAGCTGCTCTAAAAACTCTTTTAAAACATCCAACTCTTCATTTACTTCGATCCTAATTGCCTGAAATATTTGGGCTATTATTTTATGCTCCTTTGCATTTGGTAAAAACCTCTGTAAGACTTTTCTCAATTGAAAACTTGTATCAATTCGCTCTTCCTGTCTTTTTTCTACAATGGTTTTAGCAATATTTCTTGAATTCCTCAACTCACCATATAAAAACAATATTTCTGCAATTTTTTCTTCTGAATACTCATTCACAACCTCTTTTGCAGATATTTTAGACTTTTGATTCATTCTCATATCTAAATCACCATCAAAACGTGTAGAAAAACCTCTTTCAGCCTCATCAAATTGATGAGAAGAAACTCCTAAATCAGCTAATACTCCATCTACTTTTCGCACTCCGTGGAACCTCAAAAACCTTGAGATGTATCGAAAATTTTCAGGAATCAAAACAAAACGATCATCCTCTAATATATTATTTTGTGCATCTGGATCCTGATCAAAGCCAAACAACCGTCCGTTCTTTCCAAGTCTTCTTAAAATTTCTTTTGAATGCCCTCCACCTCCATAGGTTACATCTACATATACACCATCTTCCTTTATAGAAAGAGCATCAATACTCTCATGGAGTAATACCGGGTTATGATAATTCATCTTCAGCAGTATTTCCCATTACCTCTTCAGCCAAACTAGCAAAATCATCCGCTGCGTCATCTATTGCTTTTTCATACTTCACTTTATCCCAAATCTCAATAATGTTTACAGAAGAAGACATAACGACTTGTTTTTTAATGCTTGCAAATTCAACCAAATCTTTAGGAATTAAAATTCTTCCTGTCGCATCCAATTCAACCAATTTAACACCCGCAGTAAACCTTCTGATGAAATCATTATTCTTTTTCTTAAACCTATTTAAAGTGTTTATTTTATCCATCATTAAATTCCACTCCTTTAAAGGGTATAACTCAAGACATGGCTGGAAAACAGCTCTCTTAACAACAAAACCATCTTGCAATACATCGGACAACTGCTTTTTAAAAGCTGACGAGAACATCAACCTCCCTTTAGCATCCGCTTTGCATTCATGGGTTCCAATTAAGTTTATCACTGAAAAAATTTATTATTTGAACTCAAAAATATATAAAATTTACCACATTTTACCACATTTTACCACATTGTTAATAAATAGATAATTTATTAACAATTCATTACACTGTGATTAACATCAATAAAAAAACAGGGAACAGTAAAATCTTATCTATTTCATAAAAAAGAATTACATTTGTAGTTAAGCCAATTGATAAATCAATGACGGATAATTTAAAAACTGAAGAAAATTTTACATACGCTGAAGCTGGTGAGGGACCTACAATTGTGTTTCTACACGGATTGATGGGTAGATTGAGTAATTTTGAGGAAACTTTTAATTATTTTTCCAGCAATGGATACAGGGTATTGATCCCTGAATTACCATTATATAAGCTCCCTCTATTAAAAACAAATGTTAAAAATTTAGCCAACTTTTTAAAAGACTTTATGGATTTTAAGAAATTAGATAATGCAATTTTACTCGGAAATTCTTTAGGGGGTCATATTGCGTTATATTTCACAATGAATTATCCAGAAAAAGTGAGTGCATTGGTGTTGACAGGAAGCTCTGGTTTGTACGAAAAAGCAATGGGAGATAGCTTCCCAAAAAGAGGAAACTACGAATACATCAAAGAAAAGACAAGAAATGTTTTTTACGACCCAGAAATTGGTACTAAAGAAATGGTTGATGATATTTTTGAAATCGTAAATGATCGCAACTCAGTTATTAGAACCTTGGCAATTGCAAAAAGTGCCATCAGACATAATATGTCGAATGATTTACCAAAAATAAAGCAACCAAGTTGCATCATCTGGGGAAAACAAGATACTGTTACTCCACCAGAAGTTGCTGAAGACTTTGATAAATTATTGCCAAATTCTGATTTATTTTGGATAGACAAATGTGGCCATGCGGCCATGATGGAAAAACCTAAAGAATTTAACAACATTCTTGCTTCTTGGTTTGATTCTAGAAAAATATAAGCCTCTTAAATTCCAAAAAAGAATACATCCTTAATGAAAGTTAGATCTGCAGAGTTTATAATGAGCAATAGCAATGTTATGAAGGCTCCTAAAGATAGGATTCCTGAGTATGCCTTTATTGGTCGCTCTAACGTTGGGAAATCTTCATTAATTAACATGTTAATGGAGCGCAAAGATTTAGCAAAAATATCTGGTAAACCTGGAAAAACTCAGCTTATCAATCATTTTAAAATAAATGAAGAGTGGTTTTTAGTAGATTTACCAGGCTACGGATATGCCAAAGTCTCAAAAAAGAAAAGAACTATTTTTCAATTTTTTATTGAGAATTACTTTAAAGAAAGAGAACAATTGGTATGTACTTTTGTCTTGATCGACTCAAGGCACGATCCTCAAAAAATTGATCTAGAATTCATGCAGTTTTTAGGAGAGAACCAAATTCCTTTTTGTATTGTTTTTACCAAAGCAGACAAACTTGGGAGCTCTAAACTTAACAAACAAATCACTTCTTACAAAAAGAAATTACTCAATACTTGGGAAACCATTCCGACCTCATTTATCACCTCTTCTTCTAGTGGTCTTGGCCGAGAAGAATTTTTAGATTTCATCAATAGTGTGAATCAAGATGTTGCCAAAGATTTTAAATAATTTTCAATGTATTCGAACAAAGAAAACCTACAGATCTTATTTGAAGACAACCACATCATTATCGTAAACAAACGTGCTGGAGATATTACACAAGGAGATAAAACTGGAGACAAGCCTTTAAGTGAAGTTGTTAAAGAGTATCTTAAAATCAAATACAACAAACCCGGAAATGTATATTTGGGAGTAGTACACAGATTAGACAGACCCACTTCTGGGATCATCATTTTTGCAAAAACCTCTAAATCTTTAGAACGTCTTAACAAAATGCTACGAGACAAAACCATTCATAAAACCTATTGGGCCATCGTAAAAAATCAGCCAAAAAAAGAACAAGACACCCTCATTAACTTCCTAAAGAAAAATCCAAAAAACAATAAATCTACTGCATACTCTAGAGAAGTTGAGGGGAGTAAAAAAGCAATTCTTCATTACAATCTTATAAAAAAACTAGATCGTTATTCTTTGATAGAAATTAATTTAGAAACAGGAAGACATCATCAAATTAGAGCACAATTAGCAACCATTGGAAGCCCTATAAAAGGGGATTTAAAATATGGATTTGACAGAAGCAATAAAGATGGAAGCATTCATTTACATGCTCGAAAAATTGGTTTTACTCATCCGGTTAGCAAAGAACAAATCTATATCACTGCGCCAACACCTAGAGAGATTCTATGGAATGCTTGCTCCTAATTTTTTAATTTAGCTATTTTTTTTAAATTTATAACATATAATCATTCTTATGACAATAGAAAAAACAGTTTCTGAAGCAATACACCACAGACGCTCTGTAAGAATATTCGATGAAAAAAAACCATTAGATACTTCTAGAGTAAAAAAATGCATCGAACAAGCAACACTTGCGCCCAACAGTAGCAATATGCAATTATGGGAATTCATCCACGTAACTTCGAAAGAAATAATTGATGAAATCGCACCATTGTGTTTCAATCAAAATGCTGCAAAAACAGCTCAACAATTAGTCGTTTTTGTGGTGCGAAAAGATCTTTGGAAAAAAAGAGCAAACGCTAATTTGGACTTTATAGATTCTATTTATGGAAAAAATACTCCAAAATCTGAACAACTAGGAAGAGAAAAAGTAGCAAGAAATTATTACGGTAAAATAATTCCGTTTGCCTATTTTGATGTTATGGGGATTTTCGGTTGGTTAAAATATCTACTTATTTTAATTGTTGGACTCTTCAAACCAATCTATCGAGAAGTTAGAAAAAAAGACATGCGCATTGTGGCCCATAAAACATGTGGCTTAGCGGCACAAAATTTTATGATAAGCATGGCCGCTATTGACTACGACACCTGCCCAATGGAAGGGACGGATACCTGGCGTATAAAAAAACTACTAGGATTGCCAAAGGCATCAGAAATAAACATGCTCGTTTCATGTGGAATCAGAAAACCTGAAGGAATCTACGGCAAGCGTTTTAGAATTCCTTTTGAAAAAGTGTACACAGAAGTCTAGATACTTAAAGGAGATCGTACTTATTTTAACCCCCCTGTTTCCTATGACTTCTTTGCAGGTTTTAGAACCAATACATTTTTACTTTTTTCTATTTCTTGTTGATTGAGCATCATTTTCACAAATTCACCTTCTAAATACTTTTGAGTTTGGTCTTTATAATAGGGACTAAACACATTGCCTGATTGTCCTGTCGGAAGGATTGCAAGACTATTTTCAATGTCTGAAAAATCAATCACTCTTCTTGTAGAGGGTCCAGCGGTTACTTTGTAATACCCTGTACTATCTAATTTAAAAATCTGATTATTAATTACCTCATTCCCACCAATAGTTTCATAAGGCCCGACATTAAAAAAGGAGCGCAACAAACCACCCGCTTTTCCAATGGCATGCTCGTGTTCAACAGAAATAACCCTATTCCAAGTCCAATCATCGATGTTTTCTCCTAATTGATTTTGCAAAAAGGCAATCGATCTTTTGAATGCTAGATCTATAATATCGCTTCTTGTTTCTATTTTATCTTTGGAAGAAATATTGTCCCACCAAACAGATTTTTCTCTAATCACCTGACTAGACAGCACCTTATCTTGTAATTGTGAATTGATGAACAATTCAAAACTACCCCCTAATTCATCTTTATAGGTGGCACTTAAAAATTCATATAGGAAGCGATTATAAATTGTAGGTCCTATCGATGTTTTCAAATAAGACCCATCCCAATTTTGTAGGATCGAAAACGCTTTTCTCTCGGATGCTATTAGTTTTGATCGCGCCACACTTTTTAATAAATGCTGACTAATTTCTGAAACTGTTGATGATTTTACATCATAAATCATGTTAGAAACATCTTTTTTGGTAAAATCATTTTTCACCTCTAACAACTCCACTATTCTTTTTGCTCTATCCTGCGGTTGATAATACCCAGGATATAGTTTACCTCGCACAGAATCTGGCTGATTGTTTGCAGAATACACATATTTCCAACTTGGATTGATCGCCTGTGGATTTTCTTCAAACGGTAAGTATTCAATAATTTCATCCTTCCCAGAAGCACCATTTAAATACATTTTTGAAGACAAATTATCTCTAAGTTGATATAATTTAGCAGAGGAAAACCAACCTATGTTATCTTTGGCATCACCATACATGACATTTAAGCCTGGCGCATGAATTTTGGCTACATGTTTTTTAAAATCACCGATAGAACTTGCATGAGAAATACCATGTGAAACCTCTAACATGTCATTTGGTAACTGGGTGTATATCCAATTCATTGCAATAGGTCTCTCATCAACAACGTGCGTAATTAAATCATTCATTATTGGGCCGTGTTTGCTGACCTTTACCTGAAAGTTAATATCTTTTTCGTTTTTTACATGAATGGTTTTGTCTAACAACTGATATTTCTGATATCCATCTGCTGTTTTATATTCCAAAGGATTATTCGGATGTTCTTGCTCTACATAAAAATTTAAATCATCATTGGCTAACATTGTCAATCCATATGCGTAATTTCTATTGTGACCTAACAAAGGAAAGGGCATCAGTGCAATATTAAATCCATAAATTTCAAAATTTGGAGTTTTGATATGATTTTGATACCAAACTGAAGGTTGTGCAAATGCAACGTGAGGATCATTAGCAAAAATGACTTTTCCATTTTTAGTTTTTTCAGGTCCAATAACCCATGAGTTGCTTCCTATGAAGGGTGAAACAGGTAGATCATCCATAATCGATGCTACTTTTTTAGAAATAATCGCATTAATTTTTGAGGGAACACTGTTTTTATTAATCGTTAAATTTTCGCTTGTAGCGCCTAACAATTCATTCAAGTATGAAGCTCCTAACTTTTCTTTTATTTCTGTAAGTAAAGGATCTGTTTTATGAGCAACTGCAAAACTAAACGACATATAACCGAAAACATTGCAAATGTCCTTAACGGTGTATGTTTCTTTATTTATCCCCAATAAAGTGAATTCTAAAGGTGTCTCTCCTTCCTCAATAAATTGATTTACCCCCTCTAGATACGCCTGCATTAAAACATACGATTCTGCATTCTTATTTAGAGAAGCAATTGTTTTATTTGCGGCCTCCTCAATACCTAGTCCTGCAAAAAACTGATCGACACTCGACACCTCTTTTCCAAGTATTTCAGAGAGTCTTCCGGGAGCAATTCTACGCATTAATTCCATTTGCCATAACCTGTCTTGTGCATGAACATACCCCAGAGCAACATAAGCGTCTTTTTGATTTTGAGCATTGATATGGGGCACACCAGTATCATCAAAATACACAGTGACCTCATTGGAGATATTGTTTAATTTTAATTCACCTGAATACTGAGGTTGAGCTACCTGAGAGTATACATAAACGAGAATAATAAACAATAAAATTAATAGTGATACTAATTTAAGCGAGCCTCTTAAAAATTTCATGGAAAAATATTTTCATCAAAGATAATCGAATTAATATTTATGGATAAATATAAAGAAAATGAAAGTTAGTTTGTATTTTTGAAGCATAAAATCTCACGTATGAAAAAAATTCAAATGGTTGACTTACAAGGTCAATACCAACAGATAAAGGAAACCGTTAACACTTCTATTGAACAAGTATTAAATTCTTCAACTTACATAAACGGCCCCTTAGTTCACGAATTTCAATCAGATTTAGAAAAATACTTGGGAGTAAAACACGTAATTCCTTGTGCAAATGGAACAGATGCTCTGCAAATCGCAATGATGGGTTTAGGTTTAGAACAAGGTGACGAAGTTATTACCGCAGATTTTACCTTTGCAGCTACTGTAGAAGTAATTGGATTACTAAAACTAACGCCTGTTTTAGTTGATGTAGATTCAGAAACTTACAATATAGATATTGACGCTTTGAAAAAAGCAATTACCCCAAAAACAAAAGCAATTGTACCAGTACATTTATTTGGTCAAGTAGCGAACATGGATGCTGTCATGGAAATTGCTGACACACACAATCTCTTTGTAATTGAAGACAATGCGCAAGCAATTGGTGCAAACTACACCTTTAAAAATGGGACAAAAAAGAAAGCAGGAACCATCGGAAATGTTGGAACAACTTCTTTTTTTCCTTCTAAAAACCTAGGTTGTTATGGTGATGGTGGTGCAATTTTCACAAATGATGACGAATTGGCTCATCGTATTCGAGGGATTGTAAATCACGGAATGTATACTCGGTACTACCATGATGTCGTTGGAGTAAACTCTCGTTTAGATTCAATTCAAGCAGGGGTACTAAAAGCAAAATTACCCCATTTAGACACCTATTGTAACGCTAGAAGAACTGCTGCACGTTTTTACAACAATGCTTTTTCAAACAACCCTAATATTATCACACCCACTACGAAATCAAATGCAACTACTCATTGCAAAGAAATTTGTGAGATTTGTGACTGCCACGTTTTTCATCAATATACGTTACAAATCACAAATGGAAAAAGAGATGATCTCCATAAACATTTATTAGAAAATGGAATTCCAAATGCAATTTATTATCCTGTAGCCTTGCACGCTCAAAAAGCCTACGCAGATTCTCGATACAATGAACATGATTTCCCTGTAACCAATGCCCTAATAAAAACAGTCATTTCTTTACCAATGCATACAGAGTTAGACAACGAGCAATTAACCCACATTACAAAAACAATTTTAGATTTTCTAAACTAAAAAAAACCTATGAAAAGAATACTTGTAACAGGAGGACTTGGCTTCATAGGTTCTCATACGGTTGTAGAACTACAAAACGAAGGTTTTGAAGTAGTAATTATTGACAACTTATCAAATACCTCCATTGGTGTTTTAGATAAGATTACAGAAATAACTGGTAAAAAACCAACCTTTTATCAAATTGATTTGAGAAAAAAAGAGGAAGTTAAAAACTTTTTCGACACGAATAAAATTGATGGAATCATTCATTTTGCAGCTTTTAAAGCTGTTGGTGAGAGTATGCAAAAGCCACTAGACTATTATGAAAATAACATTGGTTCTTTAGTGTATCTCTTGGAGGAAATGAGAGATCGAAAATTAGATTACTTTATCTTCTCTTCCTCTTGTACAGTATATGGACAAGCAGATGAACTCCCAATTACAGAAAAGGCCCCTGTAAAAAAAGCTGAATCTGTTTATGGCAATACCAAGCAAATTGGTGAAGAAATAATAAAAGACGCCTGTAAAGCATATGATCTAAACAGTATTGCACTTAGATACTTCAATCCTATTGGAGCTCATCCTTCTATTAAAATCGGTGAATTACCCATAGGGATTCCACAAAATTTAATTCCATATGTGACACAAACAGCTGCAGGAATTCGCAAAGAACTCTCAGTTTTTGGCGATGATTACGACACTGAAGATGGGACTGCTGTTCGCGATTATATTCATGTGCTAGATTTAGCAAAAGCGCACATTGCTGCTTTAAAGCGATTAATTAATCAGACTAATAAAGAAAATTTTGAGTTTTTTAATGTGGGTACAGGCAAGGGGAGTTCGGTTTTAGATGTGATTAAAACTTTTGAAAGAATAACAGGAGAACCTTTAAACTACAAAATTGTTGGCCGACGTGAAGGCGATATTACCGCTGCCTATGCAGATACAACAATTGCCAACAAAGAATTAAACTGGAAGACAGAGAAAACTTTAGAAGAAGCCCTTGAAGCTGCCTGGAAATGGCAACAGCAAAACAAATCTTAACAAAAAAATCCCGCTGCTATTCAACGGGATTTTTTAGTAGTTATTTTTTTAATTATTCAGGCAATGAAGCCCCAGTTGCAGTAACACTTCTGTCGATTTTTCGCATCAAACCTTGTAAAACCTTACCAGGTCCAACCTCTATAAATTCGGTACCACCGTCAGCAATCATAGCCTGTATAGACTGTGTCCACTTGACAGGTGCTGTTAACTGAAGTATTAAATTTTTCTTTATCTCCTCTGGATTAACAACAGCGCTTGCTGTTACATTCTGATACACAGGGCAGGAAGGATTTCTAAATTCAGTTGCTTCAATAGCAGCCGCTAGTTCTTCTCTAGCTGGCTCCATCATGGGAGAATGAAATGCACCTCCAACTGGTAATAACAAGGCTCTTCTTGCTCCTTTTTCTGTTAAAAGCTCACAGGCCTTTTCAACTGCAGAAAACTCACCAGAAATTACCAATTGACCCGGACAGTTGTAATTTGCTGCCACTACAACACCTTCTATTTCAGCACAAGTTTCTTCTACAATACCATCTTCCAATCCAAGAACTGCAGCCATGGTTGAGGGTTTACTTTCACATGCTTTTTGCATTGCTAACGCTCTTTTTGAAACCAAGGTTAATCCGTCTTCAAAAGACAAAACATCATTAGCAACCAGTGCAGAAAGTTCTCCTAAAGAATGTCCCGCTACCATTTCTGGCTGAAAAGAATCTCCTAAAACTTTTGCTAGAATAACAGAGTGAAGAAAAATTGCGGGTTGTGTAACTTTTGTTTGCTTTAATTGTTCAGCGGTTCCTTCAAACATAATATCTGTTATCGAGAATCCTAAAATATCATTTGCTTTTTCAAAGTATTCTTGTGCCAGTGGAGAATTTTCATACAAATCCAATCCCATTCCTGTAAATTGGGCTCCTTGACCCGGAAAAACATATGCTTTCATTTAATGCTAATTTATAGTTGTTTGTTGAGCGCAAAAATAAACATTTTTATTCGAAGCGAATCGCACTTATGATGTTCAATTTAAATGAACAAATAAAAAGAGCATCAAGACTTGCCTAAAAAATAAAAAAATAAAAAACAGCCCTGTTAAGTCAGACATAACTTGTGAAAAAGTGAAAGAATATTTAGTAAATTTGTTGGATGACAGTGAAAGACAAACAATTGGCAAATTCGATCTATTTAATTCTAGCAGCATTATTTATTGCTTCTTTAGTAACCTCTAATTTGATCTTTCAAAAATTTTTTTACTGGGAACCATTCGGTTGGTATCGTTTTGAAATTTCTGTAGGTATTTTACCCTATCCTATTACATTTTTAATCACAGATATTTTATCCGAAATCTATGGAAAAAGAAAGGCAAACCAAGTTGTAATTGCAGGGATTTTTGCATCTTTTTTTTCAATGATCATTATTCTAGTGGCAGATTTATCACCATCAATAAGCAATTCTCCTGTTAGCAAAGAGACCTTCCACCAAGTCTTTGGCCTATCTCCATTTGCTGTTTTAGCTTCAATGATTGCCTATTTATTTGCCCAATTCATAGACATCCGGATTTTTCACTTCTGGAAACAACTTACCAAAGGAAAACACTTATGGTTACGGAACAATTTCTCTACGTTTGCCTCACAATTTGTAGATACGTTTACCGTACTGTTTTTAATCTGTTCTTTTAAAATTTTACCTTGGAATATTTTTGGTGATCTGCTTATCAGTGGCTTTATTTTTAAAGTAATCATTGCAGCGATAGATACTCCTGTCTTATATGGAGTTACTTTTCTTTTCAGAAAAAAATTCAACTTAAAAGTTGGGGAAGAAATTTCAGATTAATGAATTAAAACGAACAACATTTACTGTTTGAAATTCAATAAAAATCTGAATGGAAAACACTATCTTTATTTTTTATCAAAAAAAACAAAAAGGATGTCAAAAACATATTATGACCCTGCCGATTTAAGGAAATTTGGCAATATTACAGAATGGAATGAAGAGCTTGGAAATAGGTTTTTTGACTACTATGGAAAAGTATTTGAGGAAGGTGCCCTCAGCGCTCGTGAAAAATCGTTAATTGCCCTAGCGGTTGCACACACAGAACAATGCCCCTACTGCATAGATGCATATACAAAAGATGGCTTACAACGCGGGGTTACCAAAGAAGAAATGATGGAAGCGATACATGTGGGAGCCGCTATAAAAAGTGGAGCAACACTAGTCCATGGTGTACAAATGATGAACAAAGTGAATAAGTTAGAAATGTAACCATGGCGACAAAATCTCTTTTAGCAAGAAATAATGACATTGCAAATACAGCTCGCCAACTAGATATTCTTTCAAATGGAATTTTTGCTAGTGGAGAATTACCCACTTTTGTCACAAAAATAAAGGAAACAAATCAGTTTCCATTACGCCCAAAAAAACTAGAAATTCTTCAAATTAATCTCGGATACATGTGCAATCAAGTTTGTGAACATTGCCATGTAGATGCAGGTCCTGATCGAAAAGAAATCATGACGCTAGAGACCATGAATCAATGTTTAGAGGTCATTCAAAAAACAGCAGCACATACGCTAGACTTAACAGGTGGCGCGCCCGAGATGAACCCTAATTTTAGATGGTTTGTGGAGGAAGCATCAAAAATAGGTGTTAAAGATTTTATTGTTCGCTCTAATTTGACAATTATAAGAGCCAACAAAAAATACCATGACCTACCTGAATTTTTCAAAAAACACAATGTTCATATCGTTTCTTCCATGCCCCATTGGACACGTGGAAAAACAGATAAACAGCGTGGTAACGGCGTTTTTGATAAATCGATAGAAGCCTTGAAAATGTTAAATAAGGTTGGTTATGGGATAGAGAACTCTGAATTAAAATTAGATTTGGTTTACAACCCATCAGGAGCATTTTTACCAGGAGATCAAAATGCCTTAGAAAATGATTTCAAAAAGGCGTTGAAAAATGATTTTAATATCGATTTTCATAGTTTGTTTGCCATTACAAATTTACCAATTAGCCGGTTTTTAGATTATTTAATCGCTTCTGAAAATTACGAAGACTATATGATTTCTCTTGTCGAGGCATACAATCCTTCTGCAGTGGCTAATGTCATGTGTACAAATACACTCTCTGTAAGTTGGGAGGGATGGCTGTATGATTGCGACTTCAATCAAATGTTAAATTTAAAGGTAGCAAGTAAAGTAAAACACATCTCAACTTATAATGAAGAATTAATCCAAAATAGGAATATCATTATCAATCAACATTGTTATGGTTGTACTGCGGGAGCAGGAAGCAGCTGCCAAGGTGTAGTTGCCTGACAATAAAGAATGAAACACGGCTAAAATATTTCTAAATTAGTAGACCCTAGAATAAAGTGAGTTCGAAAAATGCTCTTATTATTTTTACTCGGAATCCTGTACTCGGAAGAGTAAAAACGCGTTTAGCAAAATCAGTAGGAAATGAAACCGCTTTGGATATTTACCGTTTTTTATTGAATAAAACCAAGGAGGTCACCAAGAATATACCAGGTGATAAAATAATTTTTTATTCAGAAAAAATCCTAGATAAGGATCTTTGGGATACAACTACCTACAAAAAAGAGCTCCAATATGGTAGCGATTTAGGAGCTAAAATGAACAATGCATTTGAGACTTGTTTTAAAAAAAAATATGAAAAAGTTGTATTGATTGGAAGTGATTTATTCGATCTAGAAGAATCTCATATTTATGAGGCATTTGAAAAACTAGAAAAAAATGAGGCTGTTATTGGTCCAGCACTAGACGGTGGCTATTATCTATTGGGGTTAAAAAAAAATTACCCAGAAATTTTTATAAATAAGAACTGGGGAACATCTTCAGTAAGAAAAGACACAATTAAAAACTTAGAAAAAGTTAATGTACATTTGCTACCAATGTTAAATGATATAGATGTTATTGAAGATATCAAGCAGCATCCTGCATTTACTAAATTTCTGTCGTTCAAAGAGGATATTAAACCCCTAGATAAGAAACAAATTGAAAAACAGTAAATTGTGCAAACATGAAGAAACTACTACTAGAGGAAACTACTAATTTTTTAATCTCTAAAGGGTTTAAAAATCCCGAAATAGGAATTGTACTAGGAACTGGCTTAAGTCAATTAATAAATGAAATTGATATTGAGCAAGAAATTCCTTATTCAGACATTCCTCATTTCCCAAAATCTACCGTAGAATTTCACTCTGGAAAATTAATTTTTGGAACCCTTTCAGAAAAAAAAGTAATTGTCATGTCAGGTAGATTTCATCTATATGAAGGTTACAATCAATGGGAGGTTACCTACGGAATTAGAACGATGTATCTATTAGGGATTTCTAACTTATTAATTTCTAACGCCGCTGGAGCTATAAACCTCTCTTATAAGAAAGGAGATTTAATGCTTATTGACGATCATCTAAATTTACAAGGAGGATCGCCTCTAGCATTTGCTGAAGTTGGCGAATTTGGAGAACGTTTTGCAGATATGTTAGCACCCTACTCAAAAAAAATTAATGATCTATTAAAATTAATTGCAAAAAAGAAGGGTATCCAATTACATGAAGGAATATATGCAGGAGTTTATGGACCTCAATTGGAGACAAGAGCAGAATACAGAATGTTGCAAATTTTAGAAGCTGATGCAGTAGGAATGAGTACGGTGCCCGAGGTTATCGTAGCTAAGCATTTAAACTTACCCTGTGCAGCAATTTCAGTATTAACAGATGAATGCGATCCAAAAAATTTAGCTCCTGTAAACATTCAAGAAATTATTCGAATTGCTGAAGAAACAGAACCCAAAATGATCCAATTATTTAAAGAATTGATAAAACATTTATGAGTTATTTAGAAACAACACACAACGTTTATAAGGAAGCAGCTTTGACTCCAGATATCGGCTTGTGCTGCACAACAAATCCTGTCTGGGAATTACCCGGGCTAAAAATTCCAAAAATCATGCAAGAAATGAATTACGGATGTGGTTCTACTGTGCATGCCCGCGATTTAACTAACAACCCCAAAATGTTGTATGTTGGTGTTGGTGGAGGAATGGAATTATTACAATTTTCATATTTCAATCGGCAAAAAGGAGGTGTCATTGGCTTGGATGTTGTCGATGAAATGTTAGAGGCTTCACGTAAAAATTTTATGGAAGCTGAACAGATGAACCCATGGTTTAAAAGTGAATTTGTAGACCTCTTGAAAGGAGATGCAATGAACTTGCCTGTGAAAGACAATTCTATTGATGTAGCTGCTCAAAATTGCTTGTTTAATATTTTCAAATCTGACGACTTAAAAAAAGCAATTTCAGAGATGTATCGTGTCTTAAAACCTCATGGTAAACTGGTAATGAGTGATCCAACCTGTGAGCAACCCATGAATGACGAATTGCGAAATGACGAACGTTTAAGAGCGTTGTGTTTGAGTGGAAGTTTATCGATTGCAGAGTATGTAAAAGCGCTTACAGACGCAGGTTTTGGAACGATAGAAATCAGGGCTCGTAAACCCTATAGAATTCTGGATCCAAAGAACTATCCAACGAGTGAAATCATTTATATAGAATCTATTGAAGTCGCTGCCATTAAAGATCCAATGCCAGCAGATGGGCCTTGTGTTTTTACAGGAAAAGCCGCAATCTACTACGGAAATGAGGATTATTTTGATGATGGAGCCGGACATGTCTTATTAAAAAATCAACCATTGGCTATTTGTGACAAAACAGCTGAAAAACTACAATTATCATCTAATAATGATATTTTCATAAGTAAATCTACCTACCATTATGATGGTGGAGGTTGTTGCTAAAACTAATAAATTATCCTTAAAATAAATTAAAAAATGACAAAAAAGAAACAACCTAATCTTATAAAATGGGGCTTAAAATATTCCTTAACTGCAGCTTTAGCAGGAATTCTTTGCTGTGTAGCACCTGCAGTATTATTTATGTTTGGGCTCATGGGAGGAGTCTATGCTATTTCTTTTGCAGATTTCTTCTATAAGGAGGATGGAAGTTCTGGTGTCGGATCATTAGTTCTCAAAGCGATTGCGTTGTGTATTGGTGTTTATGGAATTTATTCCTTTAGAAAAAAACAAAATCAATGTTCAATCAAACCACAAAGGAAGCGTGCGAATTTAATAATTCTGAGTCTAACTATTCTTATTTTGGGGATTGGTCTTTTCCTTACTTTAGAAAAATGGTCCTCATGGTATTTTGATAAATATATCGTTCCAGAACAACAAAAGGAATTAAAAATAACTCCTTAACATAAAAAATAATATTTGTATTCAAATTTGTTCTCCTTAATGCCTCAAATTTAAAAGAGAATAAATTACTTCGTATAAGAAATGAAAGAACACATTAAGGTAATTATTCCTGCATATAATGAAGAAGATGCAATAGCAAAGGTTATAAAGGAGATTCCAACAATCGTAAATGAAATAATTGTTGTTAGTAATAACTCTACCGATAATACAGAAATAAATGCCTCAAAAGCGGGAGCAACTGTTCTAAAAGAAGCTAGAAAAGGATATGGTTATGCTTGTTTAAAAGGCATGGAATATATTGCTAGTTTAGATCCAAAAAAACAACCTTATATCGTCGTGTTTTTAGACGGTGATTATTCGGATTACCCAGAACAACTCACAGAAATCATTCGACCTATTGTAAGTGATAATATAGATTTTGTGATTGGTTCTCGAGTAAAAAGATTCAGAGAAACTGGCTCAATGACCCCACAGCAAGTCTTTGGAAATTGGTTAGCTACATTTTTAATGAACTTGATTTTTGGAGCTAAATACTCAGACTTAGGCCCCTTTAGAGCCATCAAATACCACAAATTGTTACAACTTAACATGCAGGATAAAACGTATGGATGGACTGTAGAGATGCAGTTAAAAGCACTAAAACAAAAATTAAGCTATATAGAAATCCCTGTAAAGTATAAAAATAGAATTGGTGTTTCAAAGGTTTCAGGTACAATAAAAGGAACTATATTTGCAGGAGTAAAAATATTAGGTTGGATTTTTAAATACAGTTTTAAATAGTGATTCTAGAATACATTATCATCGTCATTTATTCAATTGCACTCGTACTTATTTTCATGTATGCAATTGCGCAATTAAACTTGCTTTTTAATTATTTAAAAGCAAGAAAAAAAGAAGACAACGCTGTCAAATTTGACTTTAACAATCCGTCAGAAATTCCTTTTGTAACCATACAACTCCCTGTTTACAATGAATTATATGTAATGGAACGCTTATTAAAAAACATTTCTAAATTAGAATATCCAAGAGAAAAATTAGAAATTCAAGTACTAGACGATTCTACAGATGAATCTTTAGTAACTACAGCAGAGCAAATCAAGATCATTCAAGAAAAAGGAATAGATATTCAACACATCAGAAGATCGAACAGAAAAGGTTTTAAAGCCGGTGCATTAAAAGAGGGATTAAAAACTGCAAAAGGAGAATTTATTGCCATTTTTGATGCTGATTTTTTACCTAAATCTAACTGGTTATATCAAACAGTCCCTTATTTTAAAAACCCTAAAATTGGGGTTGTTCAAACAAGATGGGGGCATATCAATAGAAATTATTCTACACTCACAAAAATTCAAGCTTTTGCTTTAGACGCACATTTTACCCTTGAACAAGTTGGTAGAAATAGTGAAGGCCATTTTATCAATTTTAATGGTACTGCTGGTGTGTGGAGAAAAGAATGTATTTATGATGCTGGAAATTGGGAAGGAGATACACTTACTGAAGACTTGGATTTAAGTTACAGAGCTCAATTAAAAAATTGGAAATTTAAATATTTAGTAAATGTTGAAACACCGGCTGAACTTCCGGTTGTTATCAGTGCTGCAAGATCTCAACAATTTAGATGGAACAAAGGTGGTGCAGAGAATTTTCAGAAGATGATGAGACGAGTAATTTCTAGCGAAAATATCCCTATCAGAACGAAAGTACATAGTTTATTGCACTTGCTTAATAGCTCAATGTTTACCTGTATTTTATTAGTTGCTGTCTTAAGCATTCCTATGTTGTATATTAAAAATGAATATGCCCATTTAAAGAACTATTTCTACATGATGAGTTTCTTTGTTATTAGTTCATTGATCTTTTTTGTTTGTTATTGGCACATGTTTAAAAATATTTATGGAGGTGGATTTTTAAAATTCATCAAATATATTGGTTCTTTTTTCACATTTTTCTCAATTGCTATGGGCTTTTCATTACACAATACAATTGCTGTTTTAGAAGGTCATTTTGGAAAAAAAAGTGAGTTTGTAAGAACTCCAAAATTTAACATCAGTACGATAAAAGATAAATGGGAAAAAAATAAATACATCAAGAAAAAGCCCTCTATACATGTGGTCCTAGAAGGATTGTTAGCACTTTATTTTGTCTTTGGTATGTACAGTGCATTTATCGTGGGTAATCAAGGAGGAGACTTTGGTTTATTTCCATTCCATTTGATGCTTTTTACTGGCTTTAGTTATGTGTTTTTCAAATCAATATTTTCAAAAGCATAGTGTTTTTATATCCTAAAAAACACCGTGACTTGCTCCTCTTTTCAGCAAGTACATTCTTGTATATTTTTTTCGCCTTTTTTCTTGAAAGAACAGCATTTAATAAACTGTTCTTTTTGTGGTTTTCCCTTTTTGGGTGTTTTTATTTTTTGATGAAAAGTAAAACAATTAGCATCAGAAATTTAATTGGATTGGCAGTTTTTTTTAGAATTATCTTTCTATTTGCTACTCCTAATTTATCACAAGATTTTTACAGGTTTATTTGGGATGGACGCATGATTTTTGAAGGCTTTAATCCCTACATGTCTTTACCTGAAACATATATAAAACAGGGAATACAGCCAATTAAAGAAGCATTTCAATTGTATAATGGCATGGGAGAATTAAACGGCAGTCATTATACCAATTATCCACCCATAAATCAACTTTGTTTTTTAATTGCTGCTTTGTTTGCCAGTAAAAGTATTTATAGTGCTATAATAGTACTCAAAATCATCATCATCTCGGCAGATATTGGTATTCTATATATAGGAACAAAGCTTTTAAAAAGAATGCACTTGCCCATAAAAAACATTTTTTGGTATGTTTTAAATCCATTCATCATTATTGAAATGACAGGAAATTTACACTTTGAACCTGTAATGATCTTCTTCTTAGTTTGGAGTTTACTAGCCCTGCATAAAAAACAATGGATTTGGGCTGCAATTCTTTTAGCGTGTGCTATTTCAGTAAAATTAATTCCGTTATTACTATTGCCATTATTTTACCAATGGTTTGTAAAAAACAATCAGAATTGGCTAAAAGGGTTTGTTAAATTAAATTTATTTTATACCATTGTTTTATCTACTACACTCCTTTTATTTTTGCCATTTTATACCTCAGAGCTCATAGAAAATTATAGTAATTCTCTAAGCTTATGGTTTCGTGATTTTGAATTTAATGCAAGCTTTTATTATATTTTTAGAGAAATTGGATACTTATTCAGAGGATATAATGAGATTGCTATTCTTGGAAAGATGACTGCTATTTTAACTATTCTATTTCTGATCATCGTCACTTTTTATAGAAAAAACAACTCCATGATTCAATTGACTACTGTCTTTTTGTTTGGACTGTGTTTTTATTACTTTATGGCAACAACTGTGCACCCATGGTATCTAGCAACTCCTTTGATTTTATCAATTTTTACTAAATATCGTTTTCCAATCATTTGGACCTTAGTTATTATTCTCAGTTATGAAACATATGCAAAATTCCCCTGGAAAGAAAACTTGTGGTTGGTGAGTTTGGAATATTTAATACTGTATGGTTTTCTTCTTTTCGAACTACGAAAAGCCTATATTATGAAAAGGTTATAAATAATCAATTATCACTTTTATCTAAAGAGATTTTTGTATTTTAGGCATTTATTTTTAATCAAATTATGAAAAGACTCACCATAAAAGATATTGCAAAAGAATTTAATGTTTCTATATCTACTGTTTCTAAAGCTCTAAACGATAGTTATGAAATTAGTGTGAGTACAAAAGAAAAGATTCAGAAGTATGCAAAAGCAAATAACTACAAACCTAATTTTAATGCGTTAAGCTTAAAAAATAGACAAACAAAAACCATAGGTATTATCATCCCTAATATGTTGAATTATTTTTTCGCTCAAGTTTTTAACGGTATCGAAAAAGTAGCCAACAAAAGAGGATATAAAATAATTTCATGTATTTCCAATGAATCCTTTAAAAAAGAAGTGGAAACAATCGAAATGTTGTCAAACGGAAGTATCGATGGTTTTATTCTTTCTCTGGCAGAAGAAACCGTTTCAAAAAATAATTTTTCACATTTTAAGGAAGTACTTGATAATGGAACTCCAATTGTTATGTTCGATAGAGTTGCTGATAATTTAAAGTGCGATAAAGTAGTTACAGATAATTTTGATAGTGCCAGAAGTACGGTGGGTTATTTAGTCAAATCTGGACATCAAAATATTGCATTTATTTCTACCATTAATAATCTTGAAATTGGAAGAAGAAGACAATTAGGGTATTTAAAAGGATTAGAAGACTACAATTTGAAGGTTGAAAAAAACCTGATCATAAATATCGATGACAACTATAAAAATTATGAAAAAATTTTAGAGCCCATTTTCAATAATAACACCATCGATAGTGTGATTGCAACCGACGAATCTTCAGCAATTGCAGCAATGAAAGTTGCCATTAAAAAAGGACATAAAATACCAGAAAATTTTTCTGTGATTTCTTTTTCGAACGGAATTTTAGCAAGGCACTCTAGCCCAAGAATGACAACAGTTAGCCAACATGGAAAAATCATGGGAGAAACAGCTGCAGAAATGCTTATCAACAGGTTAGAAGATAAATCTGAAATTAAAAAGAAGCCTGAAACAATTGTTGTCAAGACCGATTTAGTGGAGAGAAATTCTACTAAAAAAATACTATAAATTTAAACCTGTTTAACAAGCTTCATGGATCTTTCTAAAGTAAAGTTAGTCGTTTCTGACATGGACGGGACATTACTAAATTCAAAAGGAGAGGTTAGTAAACTATTCTTCGAATTATTCCATCAATTAAAAAATAAAGACATTCTATTCTGTGCTGCAAGCGGAAGACAATACAATAGTATTATTGACAAATTAGCTTCTATTAAGGAAGATATTTTTGTCATTGCTGAAAATGGTGGAATGGCAAAAAAAGGAGATCAATTATTAACTTTAAATGCCCTATCTGAATCAAAAATAAACAACATCATTCCTATTATAAGAACGATACCGAATGCACATATTGTTTTATGTGGAAAAGACAAAGCTTTTATAGAATCTAAAAACCAACATTTCATTGATCTGTTTCAAGAGTATTATCATAGCTATCAAATTGTAACTGATGTAACAAAAATTACAAACTCGGGAGAATTTTTAAAAATTGCAGTTTATCATTCTCTTTCATCAGAAAAACACATCTATCCATACGTTAAAGAGTTTGAAAATGAGGTACTTATTAAGACCTCAAGTAAGAACTGGTTGGACATTTCCGATCAACAAGCAACCAAAGGAAATGCGCTAATAAAAATACAAAAACTACTAAATATTTCCAGAGAAGAAACGCTCGTTTTTGGAGATTATCATAATGATATTGAAATGCTAAAAGAAGCTGATTTTAGTTTTTCTATGAAAAATGCACACAAAGATATTACAAGAATTGCAAATTACACAACAGAAAGTAATGATCATTTTGGAGTAGAAAGAGTATTGTCTGCCCTTGTAAAAAAAAAGACAATTTAGCGAATGTTTATTTTGTTAGTAAATGCTGCCCTTCAGAAATAATATCGGTATTTAGACCATTTAATTCTTTGAGAGTTGCAACCGATGTTTGAAACTTTTTTGCAATAGAATACAGGGTGTCTCCTTTTTTCACCTCATAATAACTTCCAATAGTATACTTGGGTTTTACTTTCTTTTTAGGCTTCTTATTAAATTTAAAATTTTTTCCTTTTACTTTATCAAATTTGTATAATTTATAATTTTCAATAATCGAAATCAACTTTTTTGGATATTTTTTATCTGTAGCATACCCTGCTTTTTTTAATCCTTTCGCCCATCTTTTATAGTCCTCTAAACTGTAATTGAATAAAAAAGAATATCGTTTCCTTTTAGTTAAAAACGCTGAGTGATCGTGATAAGAAGTTTCTACGTATTGATACTTTCGAAAACATTCTCCTTTTTCATCGTCATCATGATAGACCCGCTCCCCTTTCCATTTAGCATGACATTTAATCCCAAAATGGTTGTTAGATTTCAAAGCTAATTCGCTTCTTCCCCTACCAGATTCTAAAATTCCTTGTGCTAAAGTAATGCTTGCAGGAATTTTATTTTTATGCATTTCATTGACAGCCATCGGAGCATATTTCCTAATATAGGCCAACGTTTGTTTATTTAATTTTGGATTTTTTTTGAGTAAATTCCTCGTGAATTCTTTTTGATTTACAGAGGGTAATTTTTTTGGTTTAGATTCGTTTAAAACAACTCCTGGATTTTTCGATTTACGACTCACTTTTTTAGAAGAACCACAACCTATGAAAACCAATAAAAAAAGAGCGTGAAATACAATTTTTAACTTCATATAATCTTAATTATTTCTTGATTTTTTTCTTTTAACTTTTGATTAAAACCCTCAATTCCTTGAATCCCACCTGTATGAATTGCTAAAATTTTGGTTCCTTCTTTAAACCTCCCTTTTTCAATTAAATCCAAAATTCCGAAAATCATTTTACTTGTGTAAATAGGGTCCAATAAAATACTAGTTTTCTTTTTAAAACTATTGATAAAACGAACTAAATCTACGTTATATTTTGCATAACCTCCGAAATGATAATCTTCCATCAAACTCCAATTATCTTTAGTACCTGTGTTTTTTCTAATTTCTTCGGATAAAAAGGCTCCTTTTAAAGCAGGAAATCCTATGACTCTCTGATGTTTTTCTGCAGAATGTATCAATCCCGAAATAGTGCCTCCTGTCCCTACAGGCACACATATATAATGAAACTGCTGATCTTCTTTTATTAAAATTTCTTCACAACCTTTAACCGCTAGGCTATTTGTTCCTCCTTCAGGAATTAAATAAAAATCACCCCATTTTTTATGGATATTTTCAATAAATTCAGGAGTATCTTTCTGGCGATACTGCTCTCTGGAAACAAACTGAAACTTCATTCCATTATTATGAGCTTCTCTTAGTGTCGCATTTCCCTGAATTGTTTTCTCAATGTTATCACCCAGCTCTTGACCTCTAATAATTCCAATTGTTTGAAAGCCTGCTAATTTACCAGCAACAGCTGTGGCTAAAATATGATTGGAAAATGCCCCCCCAAAAGTGAGTAGGGTTGTTTTTTGAAGTCTTAGGGCTTTTTGTAGATTGTATTTTAATTTTCTAAATTTATTTCCTGAAACAAAAGGATGAATTATATCCTCTCTTTTGAGAAAAAGAGAGACCTTTTTTTCTTCCAGAATTGGAAGAAAAATTTGTTGATTTTTAGTTTCGATTTTTAAGTTGAAATTCATAACGCATCATTCACTTAGAAAGAAGAATTTGATTGAAATTTCACCATTGAGTAAATAAAAGCAATCGTTAATTAAAATTAGAAATGGTATCCTCTAACTTTTCCCAATCCTCCATTAAAATATCCAGTGTTTTTTTCTTCTGCTTGTATTGTTCAAAGAAGTTTGGTCTTGCAGAAACTTCCTCATAATTTTGAGCTAACTCTAGATCTATCTCTGTAATTTGTACTTCTAAATCAGCAATCTCTGTCTCTATTTTTGATCTTTTGTTGTTTAATTTTTTCAATTCTTTTTCTTGGGCTCTAGACATTTGATGAGCTTCCTTTTTATTGAAAACTTTATCAACTTTCACAACGGTCTTTTTTTCTGCCTCTCTCAAGTTTTCAATTTTGTGTTGTTCTAAAAAGTAATCAATATCTCCTAAATATTCTTTAATCTCTTTATCCTTAAAGCCATAGACTGTTGAAGTTAACCCTTGTAGAAAATCTCTATCGTGAGAGACTAAAATTAGGGTACCCTTAAAACTCTGTAAAGCTTCTTTTAAAACGTTTTTAGAGGCTATATCTAAGTGATTTGTTGGCTCATCCATAATCAACACGTTAAAAGGCGCTAACAATAACTTACACAATGCCAATCTGTTTCTCTCTCCTCCAGAGAGTACTTTTGCTTTTTTATCTACAGCATCTCCACCGAATAAGAAAGAACCTAACATGTCTCTAACACGCATTCTATTTCCATCTGTTGCTGCATCTTCCATGATCTCTAAAACTGTTTTTTCTGGAGGCAAATGTTCCGATTGATTTTGAGCAAAATAACCTACCTCTACATTATGACCTAGTTTTAAATGACCTGTAAAAGGAATCTCACCAACCATCATTTTTGCTAACGTAGATTTTCCTTGTCCATTTTGACCTACAAAAGCAATCTTACTGTTTCTTTCAATTAACAGATTTACATTTTCTAAGACCTGCTTTTCTCCATAGCTTTTGCTTAACTCATCCGCTTCAAAAACAATTTTTCCTGGCTCCTTCGAAATTGCAAAACGAACATTCATTGCTTGGTTATCATCTTGATCTACTTCAATTAACTCAACTTTATCAAGTTGTTTCATTAAAGATTGCGCCATAGAAGCCTTACTTGCTTTCGCTTTGAATTTATTAATTAAATGTTGCTTTTGTTTGATTTCTTTTTCTTGATTTTTTTGAGCCTGTAATTGCTTTTCTTTAATTTCTGCTCTTAATAATAAGAACTGAGAATATGGTTTCTTGTAGTCGTAAATCTGACCTAAAGAAATTTCTATCGTCCTATTTGTTACATTGTCTAAAAACATTTTATCGTGAGAAACCAATACTATCGCACCTGAATAGGATTTTAGAAAATTTTCTAACCAGATAATAGATTCTATATCTAAATGGTTTGTTGGTTCATCCAATAATAAAATATCATTGTTCTGTAAGAGTAATTTCGCTAATTCTATTCGCATTCTCCATCCTCCAGAAAAAGTATCCGTAAGCTTATCAAAATCTTCTCTTTGAAAACCCAACCCTTGTAATATTTTTTCTGTATCTCCCTGGTAATTATAACCTCCAAGAAGTTCATAACGTTCAGTGAACTCTGTTAAATCGAGAATTAATTGACTGTAACCCTCACTCTCATAATCAGTTCTGGTAGCAAGCTGCTCATTAATGCCATCAAGCTTCAATTCAATTTCTTTAATTTCTTCAAAAGCTTGGTAAGCTTCTTCTAAAATTGTTCTTCCTTCCACAAAATCAATATCTTGTCTTAAAAAACCAATTTGCACATCTTTATCAAAAGCCATTGTACCACTGCTTTCGATGTCTTTAGAAAGTACTTTTAAGAGTGTCGATTTTCCAGCTCCATTTTTACCAATAAGACCAATTCGATCTCCTTTATTTAGTTTGAAAGTAATTCCTGAAAATAAATCAGTTCCCATAAAGGACACTGTTAAGTTATGTACGTTTAGCATCTGCTATAATAATTATTGCTTGAAAAGTTTATCTTTGCAAAAGTATACAAATTTATATTCTATATGTTTAAAAAAGGGGGCAAGTTATACGGTATTTTTAAAGCAAAATGCCCGAGATGTCACAGAGGAGAATTCTTTAAATATAGGCACACGTATCATCTGAATAAGATTACCAAAATTCATGACAACTGCTCGAAGTGTAACTTAAGATACATGCTAGAGCCCTCCTTCTTTTATGGAGCGATGTATGTTAACTATGCAATTACAGTTGGGCTTTCAATACTTGTATTTTTAATCTCCAAACTAATTTTTGAGGGTAGTTTGTTACATAGTTTTATTGCTATTATTTTTTCATTACTCCTTTTAACTCCTGTTAATTTACGTTTATCAAGAATCATTTGGATACATCTGTTTGTTCAGTATGAAAAAAAATACGTTAGTGAAAACGATTAATATCTATTTCTGCATCTAATATTTCTTCTTTTTCTAAATGATTGAATAAATTTTTCGCTACAGTTGGAGCGATCATCACTCCTCGGGTACCTAGCCCGTTTAAAACACTTAATTGAGGATGCTCTGGATGTCTACCAACCAAAGGTCTTCTTCCTGCTACTGTAGGACGTATCCCTGCTGATTGAGAAACAATACGATAAGGGACACTGATTACTTTCTTTAGCTTGTCTACCAACTCTTGTTTCCCCTCTTTCGATGGGTTTGATGTTTTATCAGTCCAATTAAAAGTAGCACCAACTTTATAATGGTGATTCCCAATAGGCAGAATAAATAGCGTTGATTTTAATAAAAAATTTATATCTAAAGCTGGAGCGTATATTGTCAATAATTCTCCCTTTGCTTCATTCAATGGTAAGTAGTTAAAGAATGGGTTTTTTACAATTCCGAATCCCTCACAAAAAACGATTCTATTCGCAATTATATGCTTGTATGATATGTGATCTTTGTGAAAATCAATGCAATCATATTGAAAGCTTTCAAAGTGAATCAATTCTTTCTCTTTGAGGTATTCTCTATAAGAATGCACAAGCTTTTTAGTATCAATTCTACCTGCCTCATTTACGTTTCCGAAATCAAATTCGGCCACAACACCTGGATATGTTTGAGAATCTAATACTGGATTTAAAAAACCGGATAGCTTTGGTTTATCTATGGCCGAAAACCAGTTGTTTTGATCTTCAATCGATTTGAAGACTTTTTTAATTATAAATTTCTCATCAACTTTTATTGATAATTTCTTTTCTATACGTTGATAAAAAGGAAGTGCTACTTTTAATTGTTCTTTAGCATTCCAAACAGGAGTATACCTTTTTAAAATAACAGGATTATAAACTCCACCAGCAACCAATGAAGAAGTTTGAGAATCATCTTCAAAAACAACAAACGTCTTTTTAGCGGTCATTAATTCTTCTATAAAAGCCAAACCCGCTAACCCCAAACCAACTATTATATAATCTACTTTCACAGGCTAAAAATAGTGCTTTTTAAATAAAAAAACGTTCCTAAATTGGAACGTTTTTATTGTTTTGTGTTGACATATATTAGTAATTCCACATATCCATTTCCTTGTTTCTAATCTCTTCTTTTATCTTATTTGCTTCTAACAACTGAAACAAAGAGTTGCCTCTTACATAATCTGATATTGCTCTATTTCCATATATATTTTCTTCTCTTACAATCGTAGCACTAAATCTTCTTGCATTCAATAAATGATCAAAAGAGATAGATTGCATGGTGTTTTTTGGATTGAAAATTTTTGATTTATGCAAAATATTTCTTGCTGATGGATAGAAGATCCAAAACAACTCATATAAATTTTCATCATCAATTTCTGAAACCCCAAGAGTTTGAACATCTTTTCCCATTGGAGCTAATGCTAATAATCTGTATTTTAATTCGCCTTGACGCTTATCAAAGTACCATATTCCTTTAATCATAAAACCTTCAACATCTTCTGTTTGAATATTGAAAGTGTCTTTGTACCCATTTTCATCACGAATATTAATCAATCGACTATCAATCTCGCTCTGTGTTATTTTAGAGGTAAAGAAAGAATCTGAATAAACTTCTTCAATTTTGCCTTGCTTAATTCCTTTAATCAATGTATCAAATAAGGATCTTCTGTCCGAAGATATGTTCGTAGTGTCTGTAGGGAAATAATAAGGAAAATTTATCTTTTGATTAAAATCGACAAATTCCCATACTACTTTAGACCACAAAACATCTCTATCGTCAACATATCCGTATGGAATTGGAGTATCGTTATCACTTATTGATCTTTGCTTGGTTTTCTTTCCTATTTGTGCTACTTTTTTTGAATTCAACAAGTTTGCCTGTGCATGTATTGAACCGCTGACCATAAGAGCGAAAAAGACTATTAAACAATTTTTAAACATATTCTATTTTTTTACTTCTAATTCGTTATCTCGATGCTAACAGGTAATACCTTTTGTAATTTATAAGAAGAATTCCCTATTATTGATGCATTGATATCAAAAATAGTAACTACGTCTCCTCTCTTGGCTTTAGAGAGTGCTTTTTTTGCTTGCGCATTAAAAACAGTACCTCTAACGAGAACAGTTACCTGCCCTGGAACTTTAACTTTAAAACTATTTACTTTTAATTTTAAATCAAATACAAAATCTGGAAGACCAGCTCCAATTGGAGTTCTTCCTAAACTAGTTTTTGGCATTCTTACAACACCATATTGCCCCCTTGCGCTTCCCATTGCAGCAGGAATATCTTTAATTCTGAAATCTTTTTTTGACGTCACTTTTTTCCCGCTACTAAGTGTTGCTTTGACATTGATGATCGCCGTTTGACCAGAACCTGGACTCAAATTAAATTTCCCGTTTTTACCAGACAAACTACCTCCGTTTACAGTAACATCCAAATTATTATCACTAACTCCTGGTAGAGAAACTGAAATTGGATTTTGCAAACCTCTGTAAACCACATTCATTTTATCTGCAGAAACTACCGCTGAGCTTGGCTCTGGAATGACGGAATAAGAGCTTTCAAAAACGACATTAATTGGTTCTCCGTTTTGAGTAAAAGTGATCTGTCCTTTGATGTCGTGACTACCTACATTTCCTGCTGGCAGGTCGATTATTACTTGTCCGTCTTTAATATTAGTATAAGGTTTTTTGTTCAGTGTTACTTTGTCTGGAACCAAAGTAGCATCATAACGACCTAAAACAATTTTACCCGTAACTTTTTCACCTGCAAAATAGGCGTTTTTGTCTAGCGCAACAATTCCTTTGTAATTATCTAAAGAAAGTGCTTCTTCAAGTTTACCTCCCAATAAATCTGCAACAATATCAGCTTCCGTATTTTTAATATCAGCCTGCATTTGAGTTAAAATAGTTAGGGAAGCTATCAATGGAAATCCTTTAAATCTATAATCTAACCATTTGATCTTTTTTCCATCTCTATTTATTTCATCGTTCGTTGAAAATCTATTTATAAGTATTGAAGAGAACTTACTTTCTTTTCCTAAAATATTTGAAACAAGTATTCTGTAGTCATTTATTTTATTTATGAACGCATCCCCTTCTTTGGTGAATTTATTCCCTTTAAAGAAATATTCATCTAAATTGGCAGTTTTATCCATCGACTCATAATCTTCCTTATCCTCAACATCTGCACTTATTTTATCTTTGATATCCTGTAAATAGGCGTAAAAATCTCGCGAATATTCTTTGATTTGAATCGCTTGCTTATTAAGCATCTCAAATTTGGCTGCCTGTTCTCTCGCTTTGGTTGCAAGATTATCATAAGCTTCATTATTTTTTTGTGAAGTTGAAATGTTATTTTCAGTTAACTTTTCCTTCATAAATCCAAAAGCAGACAAAACTTCTTTACTCATATTCATCGCTAACATTGCGATAAAAACAAGGTACATTAGGTTTATCATTTGTTGTCTAGCGGACATTTTTCCTCCTGCCATAAAAATTAGTTATTTAAGTTTGTTTTAATGATTTGATAACTAATTATTATTTAGACATGGCTGAGAGCATTCCTCCATATACTTCGTTTAAAGAAGATAGATTCTGAGCCAAAGACTCCATTTGTTCTTTTAACCTTTCTGAGTTTTCGATAACTGCTGAATTTAATTCTGATTGTTTGTTTGAGTTCTCTAGTTGTGCTTTATATAGATCATTCAATAACTCCATTTGAACAGCAGCCATAGATACTTGCTCATTGTATTTATTTGTAGCAGATATAGATTCTGAAGCAGCTGATAATCCTTCCGCAGCACCTTGAAAATTTTTCATACTAGTTCCTAAATTTTCCATTAAACTAGAATCAATTTTAGCCTCTGCCAATAAATTGTCTAATTTCTGAGATAATAAACCAGCAACCCCCTCATTTTCTTGTTGACCATCTTTGCCTAATTCTGGATATACCTTAGACCAATCTAAATCTTCTTCTGGTGTGTCAAAAGCAGATACTCCAAAAACAATTGCTTCTACAACGAGACCAATTGTTAACATTGTTCCTCCAGGAATTTTAAAAAAATAAAGATCTAAATCCCAATGTTGAATTTTCAAAAGAGCTCCAATAATTACTATTGCTGCTCCAATTCCATAAACAAAATTCATTCTTTTTTTATAAGTTATCGTTTGTGCCATAATATTGTGTATATAATTTTATTAATTAGGTGTACCGAGATAGTTTTGGACCGTTCTAAAACCAATATAGCTTCGTGCAGTATCGGCATATTCATAATCTCTAGAACCTACTTCTAAAAAATATGCTACGTCTTTCCAAGACCCTCCTCTTATTATTTTTCTTTTATTTTTTCTGTTTTCAACATTCGGATTCATTGTAGAAGCCATATAATAGGAAGATAAATTATAAGCAGTGTTTGTCCATTCAGAAACATTTCCAGCCATATTATATAAACCGTAGTCGTTTGCGTTGTATGATTTTGCCTCCATAGTGTATAGCGCTCCATCTGCAGCATAGTTGCCTCTTACTGGTTTGAAGTTTGCTAAAAAGCAACCCCTATCACTTTGTGTTCCTCCTGAGCCCCATGGATACGTTGCAAATTCTAGACCACCTCTGGCAGCATACTCCCATTCTGCTTCTGTTGGCAATCTAAAATCAGGAACTGATATACGGTTTTTCTTGCTTTTTAAATAATCATTTTTCTTTCTTGTTCTCCAATTACAAAAAGCATTTGCTTGTTCCCAAGAAACACCAACTACGGGATAATCTCCGTAGGATTGATGATGAAAATAGTCCTGATGCATTGGATCGTTGTATGAGTAGTTAAAATCTTTTACCCAAACTGCGGTATCTGGATACACATTTAAAATTTCATTTTTCATAAAATTTTTGATCTTACCCCCTTTTTTTGCAGCATTATTTCTATCAAACCAGGTATATCTGTAATTTAGTAACTTCACATTAAAAGTGGGAACCCCATCAACAGCTTCTTCTCTTGAAACAAATAAAGAATCCATAACTTCAACATAATCTACGTCAGGAAAATCTTCTTTTTTCCAAATAATGGCCGTTTCCCAACTTAATTGCTTAATTGAATCGATTCCTTCACCAAAACTATAGTAATTATCATACATATACTTCTGGTATGGGGTTGCATCTGTAGTATCAACAACAGCAAAAGCATAATCGTGAATACCACCCGATGGTCCTGATTCACCTTCTTCCGTTGTTGTTAATAATTCGGCAAATTCTTGCTGAATACCTAGTCTCGTTCTCACGATAGAATCTCTTACCCAAAACACAAACTCTTTATATTCGTTGTTTGTAATCTCTGTTTCATCCATGTAATAAGGCCTTATGGTAACCGTTTTGGTCGGAGTACTCATAGTACCGATTACATCTTGATCTTGTTTACCCATTGTAAAAGATCCTCCTGGAATTAATGCCATACCAAATGGCTTTTCAGAAAACCATTTTTTCTTATACTTTACACCCGTCAATTCGCCTCTATCATTAGAACCACAACTGTAAATAATTAGTGTAAAAAGTGCAAATACTAGTGCTTTATTCATAATTTCGTAATCTCTTTTCTTTCAATTAGTAAACCTATTCTTTTTTTTACTAAAAAACAATTCTGTGTCTACATTTTAACGTTTTTTTAGACTCTCGTTACTGAACTAATTTACGCATTGCCTTGTACCATTTTTCTGGAATAATTTGTTTTGTTGCATCTACATAATCAGAGTAGGTACATGGTATTAACGCATGTCTTTTATTTTTATTACTTGACAAAATATTTATCTCTATCCACCATCTTCCAGACTTATGACTCTTGTAAAATGTTAAAGGGTCATCTTCTTCTAGTAAAACTGTAAATTTTTGATAATTTTCTCTTCCAGAGAAGGGATAATCATTAACCCTAAAACTAACTCCCTCTATGAAATACCAAATCATTTGAGCAATCAAATGTGCTGTTTGATGATGTTCATCGTATGTAGAATTATACTCATAAATTCCAAAAGAGGATACCTTATCGCTTATTCCTGCATATCTAGAAATAGCACAAATTTCATCTCCATAAAATCCATTTGGAGAGGCATTGTTGTTTGCAGGAGCCTCGCTTCTTCTAACAGATCCAATATCTATAGAAACAATATCTGCGTTCCTAAAGACAGGCTCAATATTTTCTAATTCTTTCGCTTCTCCTAGTCTGTAGGCGTCAAAAAACAAACTATCCAATAATTGAATTTCTTCTTGTGAATTAAAATAGGTTTGGTATCCAACATTACTAAAATTAAACAAGTTGTTTGGCTCTTGCATAATGATCTTACTCAAATAGGATCGAGATGTTAATTGATCATTCAAATTACCGATATCAAAACGGTTATCAACACTAGCAATATTGACCGTTTGCTCCAAAGAATCGTAGGCTCTATAATTCGCATAGGTAAGGTCATGTCCTCCACCAATAATTATGGGCGTAATGTTTTTTTTGAGTAAATCTGCTATAATTTCTGAAACGGCAAAATAAGTATCTGTAACTGAATCTCCTTTTAAAACATCTCCTATATCAGCAATTTGAGTAGTCCATTTTCCAGGATATAGTTCATATAGTTTTGTTCGGATAAAATGCAGGTTATCTCCACAACCAGAATTATTCTCTGAATTCCTACCTTCTTCAATACCGAAAATTGCAATTTGTATCTTTTCTAAATCAGGAAAACCTTCCTGTTTTGAATGAATTCTAAATGTTTTTCCAAGGCATAAAGAGGGCAGCAAGTCTAAGTTGACGAGTACCGATTCTTTTACAGGGGATAAAAAAACTTGGTTCATTAATTTCTTGTAAAGTATAAAGTAGCCAATATACTAACTTTTTATTTACTTTTTCGTCGTATTTTTCTTTTTTACAGCTTTTTTCTTAGGTGTTTTGGCTTCAATCATTTTTATGGCCTCAGCCTTTGAGAGTTTTTCTATTTGGGTTGTCTTTGGCAATTCTATCTTAATTTTACCTTTTAAAACATTGAACCGACCCCATCTGGCTTTTTCAACACGGATTCCTTCATCTTCCCAATTATGAATTACCTTATCTATTTCCTTTTGTTTTTTAACCTCAATTAATTCAACAATATCGTCTTCAGAGAGAGCCTCAAAGTCGTACTTTTTATTCACATTGATAAACATGGAATTCCACTTGATAAAAGGCCCAAAGCGACCCACTCCTTTCTGAACAGGCAGGTCTTCGTAATGTGCAATTGGCGCATCTGCTTTTTGTTTTGCTATTATCAACTCTAAAGCCCTAGGTAAATCTACCTCCATCGGATTTTCACCTTTATCTAAAGAAACAAACATTTTACCAAATCGAATGTAAGGTCCATAACGTCCATTGGAAACAACCACCTCTTCAGCTTCATGAACTCCAAGCGTTTTAGGGAGCAAGAATAATTCCAGTGCTTCTTCTAAAGAAATAGTCCCTAAATTCTGAGTCGTATTTAAACTCGCAAATTGCTTTTCTTCATCCTCTGGCGCCCCTATTTGAGCAATGGCTCCAAATTTTCCCAAACGAACCAATACCGTTTTACCAGAATCTGGATGTTTTCCTAAAATACGTTCTCCACTTTCTCTCTCTGCATTCTCTTTAACGTCCTCTACCGTTTCGTGAAATTTGTTGTAAAAACCTTTTATCATTTCTGTCCAATTTTCCTCACCCTCTGAAATATCATCAAAGGAAGACTCTACTTTGGCGGTAAATCCAAAATCTAAAATATTAGAAAAGTTCGCAACTAAAAAGTCATTCACAATATTACCAATATCCGTTGGAATCAATTTGTTTTTATTGGAACCTGTTTTCTCTGTCAATGTTTGAGTTTTGACTGATCCTAAAGACAAAACAAGCTGCTCATAATTTCTTTCTACCCCTTCATTCTGACCTTTTTCGACATAACTCCTTCTTTGGACCGTCGAAATTGTTGGTGCATAGGTAGAGGGTCTACCGATCCCTAATTCTTCTAGTTGCTTCACCAATGACGCTTCTGTAAAACGATAAGGTGGACTTGAGAATCTTTGGGTTGCATTGATAAAAGCATACTCTAAATCTTCGCCAACCTTTAGATTTGGCAACATTCCCGCTTGCTCTTCATCTTCATTATCATTCCCCTCTAAATAGACTTTTAAAAACCCATCAAACTTGATCATCTCTCCATTTGCTGTAAAGATTTTTGAATTATTAGAATTTTCAATTTTTATATTAGTTCTCTCCAGCGCTGCATCACTCATTTGTGAGGCCAACGTTCTTTTCCAGATTAAATCATACAACCTATTTTGGTCGTATTCCGAATCTACGGTATGCATTTTCATGTTGGTAGGTCTGATTGCTTCATGGGCTTCTTGAGCTCCTTTTGCTTTCGACTTAAAAACGCGTTGTTTACTATATTCTTTCCCGTAATAATTACTTATTTCGTCAGCAGCAGCTTCTCTTGCATCTACAGATAAATTCACACTGTCCGTTCTCATGTAAGTAATGAGTCCTGCTTCATATAACCGTTGAGCAACCTGCATTGTTTTGGCAACAGGAAATCCTAGTTTTCTTGATGCTTCTTGTTGTAATGTTGAGGTTGTAAATGGAGCTGCTGGAGATTTTTTTGCTGGCTTTTTGGTTAAATCAGTTATCGAAAATTTAGCATTTGAACATGATTTTAGAAAAATATCAGCCTCTTTTTTAGAATCAAAATTCTTAGGAATAGTGGCTTTGAAGGTTTTACCTTCATTATTGGAAAACTCTGCAGCTACCTTATAAAATGATTGCACTTTAAATTCTTGAATACTTCTTTCCTTTTCAACAATTAATCTCACTGCAACTGACTGCACTCTTCCTGCAGACAAACCTCCCTTAACTTTTCGCCATAAAACTGGAGATAATTCATACCCTACAAGCCTGTCTAGAACTCTACGAGCTTGTTGTGCATTTACCATATTGTAGTCGATATCCCTAGGATTATCAACAGCTTTTAGAATGGCTTTTTTCGTTATTTCATGAAAAACAATTCGTTTTGTATTTGCTTCACTTAAATTTAATTGCTCTTTTAAATGCCAAGCAATAGCCTCTCCTTCTCTATCCTCATCACTAGCTAACCAGACAACTTCTGCTTTTTTCGCCAAGGCTTTTAACTTTTTTACAACTGGCTTTTTATCATCAGATACGATGTATTTTGGACTGAAATCTCCCTCTACATTAATCCCCAATTCTTTTGACGGTAAGTCTGCAATATGACCGTAACTAGATTCTACTTGAAACCCTTTTCCTAGAAATTTTTCGATGGTTTTTGCTTTTGCTGGGGACTCTACAATTACTAAATTCTTTGCCATTTTATTACTTTTTTGTAGCTAAAAACGTGTTTATTCTTCTTGCAAAAGTAGTTAGTTTTTTGATAAAAAAAATTTTTTCATCAACTTTCAATAAATTATTATTTAAATATCGTACTTATTTTTTCTGCCAAATTGTCATATTAATTCAAATTTGGTTGTATATTTGTGATCCTTTAGATTCTAAATTGATAGATGGAACACGTAGAAAAAATCATAGACGAAAAAATACAAGGGAAAGCACTTGTTACGAAAAACAAGAAACAAAATACCAAAAAATTATTCATAGAAAGCTACGGCTGTCAGATGAATATGAATGATAGTGAAATTGTTGCTGCTATTCTTGACAATGAGGGTTACAATACAACTCAAATTCTAGAAGAAGCAGATCTAGTACTCGTCAATACTTGCTCAATCAGAGAAAAAGCAGAAACCACCGTCCGCAAAAGATTACAGAAATACAATGCTGTAAAAAAAGAGAATAAAAACATGAAAGTTGGTGTTCTAGGGTGTATGGCTGAGCGGCTGAAAGAAAAGTTTTTAGAAGAAGAAAAAATAGTAGACTTAGTCGTTGGTCCTGACGCATATAAAGACCTTCCCAATTTACTTCAAGAAGTTCATGAAGGAAGAGACGCTGTTAATGTTATCTTATCGAAAGAAGAAACTTACGGAGACATTTCTCCTGTGAGACTTAACTCCAACGGAGTTTCTGCATTTGTATCAATAACCAGAGGTTGCGATAATATGTGTACTTTTTGCGTGGTTCCTTTTACTCGAGGACGGGAAAGAAGTCGAGATCCGAAAAGTATTCTAGAAGAAATTCAATCGATGGTTGATCAAAACTTTAAAGAAATTACGTTACTTGGTCAAAATGTGGACAGTTTCCTATGGTTTGGCGGCGGACTGAAAAAAGATTTCAAAAAAGCATCAGAAATGGCGCAAGCGACTGCAGTCGATTTTGCACAATTGTTAGATCTGTGTGCTACTAAATTTCCAAAAACCCGTTTTCGTTTTTCTACCTCTAATCCTCAGGACATGAGTTTAGATGTAATTCATACCATGGCAAAACATACAAACATTTGCAAGTATATTCATTTACCTGTGCAAAGTGGAAGTAACGCCATGTTAAAAGCAATGAACAGACAACATACTCGTGAAGAATATATGGAATTGGTTGATAATATCTATAAAATAATCCCAGAGATGTCCTTGTCACAAGACATGATTGTTGGTTTTTGTGGAGAAACAGAACAAGACCATAAAGACACACTAGAGTTAATGGAATATGTAAAATATGACTTCGGCTTTATGTTTGCTTATTCCGAAAGACCCGGAACTTTGGCTGGAAATAAAATGGATGATGACATTCCTAATTCTATAAAAAAACGAAGATTACAAGAAGTCATCAACCTACAACAAGAACACGCTTTGTACAGAACACAGCAACACTTAGGAAAAACTGAAGAGGTACTTATCGAAGGAACCTCAAAGAAAAACCCTAATGAATGGAAAGGACGAAATACTCAGAATACGGTCATTGTTTTCCCTAAAGAAAACTATAAAATGGGAGATTTCGTCATGGTAAAAGTTGAAGATTGCACCTCTGCAACATTAAAGGGATCAGCAGTCGGATACTCAGATAATAATTAAAAAAGATCCTTTTTTCTATCTATTTAAAATAAAAAATGGAAAACTTACAAGCATTAAAACAGCGTTTTGGAATTATAGGTAACGATTTTCACCTCAACAGAACTCTAGAAAAAGCAGTGAGAGTTGCTCCCACTGATATTTCTGTTTTAGTTACGGGTGAAAGTGGAGTTGGTAAAGAAAGTATCCCTAAGATCATTCACTCATTATCACATAGAAAGCATGCAAAATACATCGCTGTAAATTGTGGTGCGATTCCCGAAGGCACGATAGATAGTGAACTTTTCGGCCATGAAAAAGGAGCTTTTACGGGTGCAACGCAAGACAGAAAAGGCTATTTTGAAGTTACTGACGGAGGGACAATTTTTTTAGACGAAGTTGGAGAACTTCCTTTAACGACACAAGTTCGTTTGTTACGTGTTTTAGAAAATGGTGAATTTATGAAAGTAGGTTCATCGAAAGTACTGAAAACAAATGTTAGAATTGTAGCAGCAACGAATATAAACATGCAGTCTGCTATTGAAAAAAACAAGTTTAGAGAAGATTTATATTACAGGTTAAGTACTATCGAAATCCATTTACCTGCCTTGAGAGAGCGAAATGAAGATATTCATTTACTATTTAGAAAATTTGCTTCAGACTTTGCGCAAAAGTATAGAATGCCCTCTATTCGGCTGGATGAAAATGCGGTCAATATTTTGTTAAATTATCGTTTTCCGGGAAACATTAGACAATTAAAAAACTTGGCAGAACAAATTTCTGTCATCGAAGAAGAAAGAAGTATTTCTGGTGCTAAGCTTAAACAATACTTACCAAGTGATAAAGATAATTTACCCGCTGTTATTGGTCGTAAAAGAGATACAGATTTTTCTACAGAACGAGACATCATGTACAAAGTTTTATTTGACATGCGGAACGACATTAACGACCTGAAAAAACTGACATTGGACTTCATAAAAAAAGGGAATTTAGAAGAGGTTCAAGAAGAACATCACCAATTAATTGAAAAAATATACGGAGACAAAGAAACGTCAGATACTAGCGTTGAAGTATTAAATATTTCTCAAAATTCATCTGCAGACAAAGAATACGAATTTATTGAAACTATTGAAGAAGATGAATCGTTATCTTTACAAGATAAAGAGATTGAAATGATACAGAAATCCCTAGAAAAAAACAGCAACAAACGCAAGCTAGCAGCAAAAGAACTTGGAATTTCAGAAAGAACCCTTTATCGAAAAATAAAACAATACAATTTATAGTTTATGAAGAAGAACCTATGCATCGTCTTAATTTTAATAAATTCACTCTTATTTATTGCTTGTGGTGCTTATTCTTTTACTGGAGGAAGTACTGGAGATGCGAAGACACTTCAAATAGATTTTTTTCCAAATCAGGCTCCTTTAGTTGAACCAAGTTTGAGTCAAAGTTTTACGCAAGGTTTACAAGATTTATTTACACGTCAAACAAACTTAACCCTAACAAAGTCTAATGGTGATCTTTATTTTAGTGGAGAAATTACAGGATATAGAGTAAATCCTATGAGTGCCACAGCAGCTCAAACTGCAGCTCAAAATAGACTAACTATAACTGTCAATGTACGTTTTACGAACAAGCTAATAGAAAAAGATGATTTTGAAAAACAATTTTCTTTTTATTCAGATTTTGATGCAAATGCACAACTTACAGGAGGTATTCTGGAAGCTGCGTTGGATGAAATTTTAGAGCGAATTACGCAAGATATATTTAACGCTTCAGTAGCAAAATGGTAGGATCAAAATTTAGAACACTTTTAGAAAAAAAACAGAACATTCAGCAAGTAGAAACTGCTGAGTTAAAAAATATCATAGAAGAATATCCTTATTTTCAAGCAGCTAGATCTCTCTATTTAAAAGGGCTAAAGAATAACGATAGTTTTAAATACAACACTGAGTTAAAGGTAACAGCATCTCATACCAAAGATAGAACAATCTTATTCGATTATATCACTTCTACTAATTTCAATTCGCAAGAACAAAATATTCATCAACAGATATCTGACAAGATTTCAGAAAGAAAGGATATTGAAACACCAATTGAATTCAATACAAATGTTAACGAAAAAAATACGGAAGTAAAAAAAGAATTAGAAATAGGCAAACCGATTTCGTTTTCTTCAGCAGAACATCACTCATTTAACGAGTGGTTGCAAATTTCAACAAAAAAACCAATTATTAGAGAGGTTCTAGAGGAAGCAAAAAAACCAATTAAAAAAGAAGAATTAATCAATACGTTTATCAAAAACAATCCTAAAATAGCTCCGCTGTCAAAAGACAACATAACTTCTATTGCAATTAAAAAAAACAAACAAGATTCTTCTTTAATGACAGAAACCCTAGCAAGGGTGTATTTAGAACAAAAAAAGTTTGAAAACGCAATACAAGCATACCGAATTTTAAGTTTGAAATATCCAGAAAAAAGTGGTTTCTTTGCAGACCAAATTAAGAGAATACAAATTTTACAAAAAAATAAATCATGAGTTATACAGCGTTTTTGATCCTAATTTTGATTATCGCCATCGCACTAATATTAATCGTAATGGTTCAAAACCCTAAAGGTGGGGGATTATCTTCTTCATTCGGAGGAGGTGGAGCACAATCTTTAGGTGGTGTTCAAAATACAAACAACTTTTTAGATAGAACAACTTGGACTTTAGCAATCGCTATGTTTGCCTTAATTTTGTTAGCAAACATTGCAATCCCAAGAAATGGAGACAATAGCTTTAAACTAGAAAACACACTAGACGGTATTGAAACAACAGCGCCAGTTGAAAACACAATTCCGCTAACCAACGATAGCTTGCAATAAGCATCAACCTTTGAAAATATAAAAAAATGCCAACGGAAATGACACGTTGGCATTTTTTTATATCCTCATTTTAAGAATTTTATAAATCATAGAAAGATTGTCAGTTTTTACTAAATGGCATAATTTCTGTCATAATCAGTATAGAAAAACATAAATCAATCAATTAAAAAATATGGCATTAAACATTAAACCATTAGCAGACAGAGTTCTGATAGCTCCTGCTCCAGCAGAAACAACAACAGCTTCTGGACTAATTATTCCAGACAATGCAAAAGAAAAACCTCAAAAAGGAACTGTAGTAGCTGTGGGTAACGGAAAAGTTGATGAACCATTAACAGTTAAAGTTGGTGATACCGTATTGTATGGTAAATATGGTGGAACAGATCTAAAGTTAGATGGTACAGACTATTTAATGATGCGCGAATCTGATATTCTAGCAATCATTTAAAATAAATTGCTTTTGACCAGTTGTCATTAGCACATTTCAATTAATAAAATAAGTAACTTTCGGCAAAAGTAAATTCGTTAAAAGTTAAAAAAAACAAAAACATGGCAAAAGATATAAAATTTGATATTGAAGCAAGAGATGGTTTAAAGCGGGGAGTTGATGCTTTAGCAAACGCAGTAAAAGTAACCCTAGGACCAAAAGGAAGAAATGTAATTATTTCAAAATCTTTTGGTGCTCCAACGGTAACAAAAGATGGTGTTTCTGTTGCAAAAGAAATTGAACTAGAAAATGAGCTTGAGAATATGGGAGCTCAAATGGTAAAAGAAGTTGCTTCCAAAACAAATGATTTGGCTGGTGATGGAACAACAACTGCTACTGTATTAGCGCAAGCAATTGTTAAAGAGGGATTAAAAAATGTTGCAGCTGGCGCAAATCCTATGGATTTAAAACGTGGTATTGACAAAGCTGTTGCTGCGATTGTTTTAGACTTAGAAAAACAAGCAAAAAAAGTGGGGAATTCCTCAGAAAAAATCAAACAAATTGCGGCTATTTCTGCAAATAATGACGACACAATTGGAGAACTCATCGCAACTGCTTTTAGCAAAGTCGGTAAAGAAGGTGTTATTACTGTTGAAGAGGCCAAAGGAATGAAAACCTATGTAGATGTTGTTGAAGGAATGCAATTTGACAGAGGATATCTATCTCCTTACTTTGTTACTGATGCAGACAAAATGATTGCTGATTTAGAAAATCCATATATTTTATTATTCGATAAAAAGATTTCTAACCTGCAAGAAATTCTTCCAATTTTAGAGCCTGTTTCTCAATCTGGAAGACCCTTATTAATCATCGCAGAAGATGTAGATGGACAAGCATTGGCTACTTTAGTAGTGAACAAATTGCGTGGTGGATTAAAAATTGCTGCTGTCAAAGCTCCAGGTTTTGGTGACAGAAGAAAAGCAATGCTTGAAGATATTGCTATTTTAACTGGAGGTACTGTTATTTCAGAAGAAAGAGGTTTCTCTTTGGAGAACGCAACCTTAGATCTCCTGGGAACTGCAGAAACAATAACGATAGATAAAGACAATACAACCATTGTAAATGGCTCTGGAGATGCAACAAGCATCAAAGCAAGAGTGAATCAAATCAAAGCACAAATTGAAACCACAACTTCTGACTACGACAAAGAAAAATTACAAGAACGTTTGGCTAAATTAGCTGGTGGTGTTGCCGTGTTATATGTTGGTGCCGCTTCTGAAGTAGAAATGAAAGAAAAGAAAGACAGAGTTGACGACGCTTTGCATGCTACTAGAGCTGCTGTTGAGGAAGGTATTGTTGCTGGTGGTGGTGTTGCCTTAGTTCGTGCGAAAAAAGTTTTAGAAAAAATAACTACAGAAAACTTAGACGAAACTACGGGTGTACAAATTATAAACAAAGCGATTGAAGCCCCTTTACGAATCATAGTAGGAAATGCTGGAAACGAAGGTTCTGTCGTACTGAATAAAATTTTAGAAGGTACAAAAGACTTCGGGTACGATGCCAAATCTGATGCCTATGTAGACATGCTCGAAGCTGGAATTATAGACCCTAAAAAAGTAACAAGAGTTGCCTTAGAGAATGCAGCCTCCGTTGCAGGTATGATTTTAACTACTGAGTGTGCTTTGATAGATATTAAAGAAGAAACTCCTGCTGCAGGAATGCCTCCAATGGGTGGCGGTATGCCAGGAATGATGTAATAGGTATCATTGCTAATAAAACGCTTCATTTTACAAATGAAGGTGAAAATAAAAAAATCCGTTAGAAGTTCTAACGGATTTTTTTATACTTAAAAACAAATGTTATTATTTTTTGGGCTGCTTTTTAAAAGCACCTTTGTGATCTAAAACAACTTCTTCATCCCTGTATTTACAACAAGGATTAACAGAATTATAAGCTTCATTAGTGGCTATCATTTTCTTATTATCAAAACCAACAACATCATGACCCACTTTTAAAATGTTTTTTTGAACTGTGGAAACAGTTGTTTTTCGTTCATCTATAATGAGACTCAGTTGATGTGAATACATATCCCAAAGAGCAAATTTTACTCCTTTTGTTTTGAGCGCTGCCGATTGAATTCGCTTTTTACACATTCCACAAATACCATCTACTTCAAATGCAATTTTAAGGTTTTTATTTTTTTTTATTTCTTGTGATTGTGCAGAAAAGCCAATCAATAACAAACTCAATATAAATACTATTTTTTTCATTTTTTTTATTTTTTTTATTTTTTAATTTATCTTAAAACGCAAACCTGCATAAATTGTACGTCCAAATATTGGGGAATAAACAATTGTGGAATCAAAATTTGAACCAAACGGATCGTCACTTGCTAAAATAGGATTTTTCTGCTGAATATTTGTTAGATTTTCTGCTCCTAAATAAACTTCAAACTTCTTAGAGAATACTCTTGTGATCTGAGTATGTAACAATTCAAATGAATTAGAATATGCCGATAATTGATAAGCAATCGGATTTGAATCTGTTTCCGGTAAACGTTGTCTCCCTATGTGATTAAAAGTAGTGTCAAACTTCCATTGAGAGCCGTTGTCCTCCAAAGGAGTTTCATAAGATACATTTGCAAAAAACCTGTTTTTTGGTTGCAGTGGTTTTTGCAGGTTTCCACTTTTATAATCTGTCGTATTGTCAAAATACTTATAGGCCATTCTAACATTAAAATTTGCTGCAAGATTATAATTTATTTCTACTTGAAAACTATTTGCAATACTTTGCCCAACTAAATCATAAAAAGAAATCTCTTGAGGGTTTTCCCAATCTACGACCACTTTATTTTGAAAATCAGTTCGATAAAAATCGAATGTAATGTCTCCTTTTTTATCAAAAACAGTATACTTTTGCATGAACGAAACTCCATAATTCCATGCAATTTCAGGAGGTAACCCATAAATACTTCCTCCAACATTATTCAAGTTGATTTGTCTTGAACTTGCAAACAATTGTTGATTTTCAGCAAAAACATTCGCACTTCTTTTCCCTCTTCCAAAAGAGGCTCTAAAAACACTATTCTCCCATGGAACGTACCTCAAATGAACCCTTGGTGTTATGAAAGTACCTAATAAATTATGAGTGTCTATTCGAACACCTGCAGTGAAACTAAAATCCTCTAGATTATCAAAGGCATATTCAAAAAAGGCCCCTAAAGACTGTTCCTTTCTGTCAAAAAAATCAGTATTCACTAATTCATCAAAGGTGTCATACGTATAACTAATCCCTGTTTTGAATTTATTCCTAGTATCACCAATAATCGAATTAAAAATTAAATTAGAATAGACACTTTGATGCTGAATGTCATACCTGTTTTGTCCAAAATAAGAATCTTGTTGATGCTGGCTATAAGCTATTTGAAAACCAATACTTTGATAGGGTAATTCTGGATAGACATAGCCTATTTTTACTGAAGATTCAAAACGTCTCGTATCTATTTCACTTCCCCAAGCATTGGTTGTTCCTTTATCTAGTGCAGGATTAAAACGCAACTCTCCTGTTTGTTTTTCATCATTTAAAAAGCGTACATTGATAAAACTAACCAGGCCTTTCTGAAGATCTGTATACTGCCATCTGTTCATGACATTTATTTGATCCGCTAAGGGATTGTCTAAAAATTGATCTCTATTTTGATCAAATTTTTCTCCTCTATAATTTCTATGAACATACACTCCTGTTTGCCATTTATCAGAAACTCTTTGATTGAAGTGAGTATTCATCTCTAACCTTCCGTTTAAAGAAGAATATAAATTGAAGAAGAACTTATTGTCCGAAAAAGGTTTTACCAATTCTACATTGATTTGCCCCGAAATACTCTCATACCCGTTCACTACGTTTCCAGCTCCCTTCGTAATCTGAATACTTTCTACCCAGGTACCTGGAGTAAAAGTTAGCCCAAATACCTGAGAAGCCCCTCTAACCGAAGGAATGTTTTCTTGAGATATTAATAAGTATGGACTCGTTAACCCCAGCATTTGAACTTGCTTTGTACCTGTTAACGCATCAGAAAAACTAACATCTATCGATGGGTTTGTTTCAAAGCTTTCTGCTAAATTACAACACGCTGCCTTTAATAATTCGTCAGCATTAACTGTGAACATATTGGTAGTTGTTGAGAACGATTTAAAGGTGGCTTTTTTTCGTGAGGTAACCACCACCTCCTCTAACTCACTTTGCAGGGTTAAAAAATGATGAATTGGTTTTGAATTGAGAACTGTAATGGTATCTGTTTGATACCCTAAATAACTAATAACTAATTTTTTATATGTTTTTTCATAAGGTATTTTAAACCAGCCTTTTGAATTTGAAATAGTACTAATATTAGTATTCAGCCAATGAATGCTTGCTCCTTCTACTCCTAGATTGTCTGTAGAATTCACAGAATCCATAATCATACCACTAAGAGTCGTTTGAGTAAAAATTATCACTGGACTAAGAAGCAAAAAACTACTTAATATATATTTTTTCATGGTTGATGAATTTTAAAATTATAAAACTTTGTCTGTTTTAAAAAACAGATTTGAAATAATAATTAAAAAATCAAATTAAAAAAGATTGGTATAAGATCCGGTAATTGATCGGGAGATCAGGGGGTGATAAATCATTGTACACTAATTCAATGGACTCCTTCACGATAAAAGTATCATAATAAGAAACAAAGAATGATACCAGTAATTGCTGTTTCTGGAAATTAAAATCATCAACAGAGGCCTGAAGTAATTCTTGTTGGCCTTCTACTTGTTGTACCTCATCTTTACAACAATTTTTCATAACAGGCGCCTCTTTTTCCATTCCACAATGAGCAGCAGTTCCTGTAAAAGATACATCAACAAGAAAATCACCACAATAGTGTTTTTCTACGGTAAAAGAAAGTGTAGAAAAAAAAACTAAAATGGCCAGTAAAAATGACGTTATTTTAAGAAACGTTTTTTTCATCGTTACTGCAAATTTACAATAAGAAACTCTAATTTTTTGTTAAATTAAGAGGGAATTAATTTTTGATAATAAAAGACTGTAAGCAACAGCAATACAAATATTGGATGAATGATGAATCTTCTTACATAAAATAACAATAGGTACCCCCCTTGAAAATCATCTTGCAGAAGGATTATAAAAACAAAAATGAGGATCAACATTGCTAAAAAAAAGAAAATTACTGAAAACTTAACATAATCCGTTCTTTTAAATAATATCCAAATTAATCCTAATGATATTGTAGCATTCAATACATATCTATACACCATATGTATTATCAAACGCCAGCGATCCATATCCTCAATTTTTTTGTGTAGGAAATCATTTCTAAAATAGTCAATTAAAGGATCATAAAATAATTCTGTTTCCCATATTCTAATCAAAAAAAACAAGAATACACAGCATAGGGACAGCACTATTTTTACTGATTTTCTCATCTTTTATAAGTTGAATAGTACCTAACCCATAGTATCCAAAGTATAAAGATCGTTCCATAAATTATTGCTGGAAAAACGACATTATGTAACAATAGATTTTGAGCTGGATATGTATAGAGCAGCCATACCAATAAAGCAATTCGTAAAATATTGATCACGTAGATTAGAGCACTTCCTACAAGACCATATAAAATGGTATCTTTAATAGACCCCTTAAAAGCAATAATGAAAGAGAGAAATAAAATGATTAAACTTAGTGAGTTACATCCCTCGATGATCCTAGCAACATAGTGCCCTTCAAATAGAATTTTTACCGACATCTCATCTTGATGTTGGATGGCCTGAACCTTGTATCCCATGAAAACCAATACCTCTTTTGTTTGATTGGCCACTAGCGTTGTTATTGAAGAAGTTTTAAAATAAGCTTCTTTTTGCTGTGAAGCACCCAAATACTGAGTATATATAACCACAAGAGTAAAGTAGGTTACAAAAAATTTAATTAAAAAAATAACAATATTTTTATGCTTTTTCACAACAACATTTATTTTAACTTCGCTTTTTCTTTTAACGAATATACAAAAATGGAACTGAACGTTTTAAAACAAGAAATAGACCGTATTATTTCCTCTGAGGACTCCAATGAGGATACCTTGCAAAAAATCTGTGATTATCTAGAAAGAACAGTATCCTATTATGACTGGGTTGGTTTTTATTTTAAAAATGGAACTAAAAACGAACTAAAACTAGCACAATACACCGGAGAAGAAACGGAACATACGATCATCCCTTTTGGGAAAGGAATTTGTGGTCAAGTTGCAGTAAGTAATGAAAACTTTGTTGTGCAGGATGTTTCTGAACAAGAAAATTATATTTCTTGCGGTTGGAAGGTAAAATCAGAAATTGTGATCCCAATTTTTGTAAACGAAAAAAATATTGGCCAAATAGACATCGATTCTCATACTGCAAATATTTTCACAGAAAAAGATGAACTTCTCTTGGAATATATTTGTAAAAAAATAGCCCTTATTTTAAATTAATTTCCCTAAATTTAAACATAATTAACTCCTAATCACACCCTTAATTATGAAAAAAGAAAAAGAAAAATTTAAAAAAAAACGCGAAAAAAACCATTACTCACAAACAAAAAAAAAAATTTTAACCCAATTTGTAAATTGGTTTCGGAATTTTATTGACAATGCAGAATAATGTAAATTAATTTTCACCTTAATTCCTATTAAACAAGAAGTAAATATTTTTGTATCAGACAATTCTCCCTCACAACTATTTTACCCAAAAATTAAATAGTTGTTAACTATTAATGGTTTTTGTTACTATCTTTTTATTGTCTTGCAAGATTGCTTTTATTAAATTTGTGTTTCTTAACAAGACCACACTAAATGAGCACTTCAAAAACAATTAAATCCGCATTAATTTCGGTATTTCACAAAGATGGCTTAGAGCCAGTTGTAAAAAAATTAAATGACTTAAATGTAACCATCTATTCTACAGGAGGAACAGAAAAATTCATTAGAAACTTAGGAATCAGCGTAATCCCTGTTGATGAGGTTACTTCTTACCCATCTATTCTTGGAGGTAGAGTAAAAACGCTGCATCCAAAAGTTTTTGGTGGTATTCTAAACAGACAGGACAACGAAAATGACGTTGCAGAATTAGCGGAATTCAACATTCCTCAAATAGATCTCGTAATTGTAGATTTATACCCGTTTGAAAAGACTGTTGCTTCAGGAGCAACTGAACAAGATATCGTAGAAAAAATTGACATCGGAGGAATTTCTTTAATTAGAGCTGCTGCAAAAAATTTTAAAGACACATTTATTGTTTCTTCAATGGAACAATATGATCCTTTTTTAAATATAATCTCTCAAAATAAAGGAACAACAACAATATCAGAAAGAAAGAAATTTGCTGCCAAAGCTTTTAACATCTCTTCTCATTATGACACTGCTATCTTTAATTATTTCAATGAAGAAGAAGTCGTTTATAAAGCAAGCGAGCAAGATGCGAAAGTTTTACGTTACGGAGAAAATCCTCATCAAAAAGGATATTTTTTTGGAAATCTAGACGCAATGTTTGACAAACTTCATGGAAAGGAACTGAGTTATAACAATTTATTAGACGTAGATGCGGCTGTTAATTTGATTGAAGAATTTAAAGGTGAAGCGCCAACTTTTGCTATTTTAAAACACAACAATGCTTGTGGATTTGCTCAAAGAGACACAATCAAACAAGCTTATGTAGATGCCTTGGCTGGAGATCCTGTTTCTGCTTTTGGAGGAGTTTTAATTGCAAACATTGAAATTGACAAAGAAACTGCTGAAGAAATTCATTCTTTATTTTGTGAAGTTGTCATTGCTCCTTCTTTTTCAGACGAAGCTCTCGGCATTCTAAAAGGAAAGAAAAATAGAATTATTTTGATCCAAAAACAAGTTGAATTACCAACTAAGACGATCAGAACTTGCTTAAATGGTTCATTGGTTCAAGACAAGGACAGCATAACAGACCAGTTAGAAGACTTAACTTACGTAACTAATACGAAGCCTACAAAAGATCAAATTGATGATTTATTATTTGCTTCAAAGCTATGTAAAAACACAAAATCCAACACCATAATACTCGTAAAAGACAAACAATTACTAGCTGGTGGAACGGGGCAAACAAGTAGAGTGGATGCATTAAACCAAGCAATAGAAAAGGCTACTTCTTTTGGCTTCGATTTAAATGGATCTGTGATGGCAAGTGATGCTTTTTTTCCTTTTCCTGATTGTGTAGAAATAGCAGACAAAGTAGGTGTTAAAAGCGTCATACAGCCCGGAGGCTCTATTAAAGATCAATTAAGTATCGACTACTGTAATGAACACGATATTTCTATGGTAATGACAGGTACAAGACATTTCAAACATTAATAAATAAAATGTATATTACACTTATAAATTTAGTAAGTTTGTAAGAGAACATAAAAATAATTCAATAAAAATATTTCATGGGTTTTTTCGATTTTATGACAGAAGATATTGCGATCGATTTGGGTACCGCAAATACGTTAATAATTCACAATGGAAAAGTGGTTATTGACAGTCCTTCTATTGTTGCTAGAAATCGAATTTCTGGTCAAATTATTGCAATTGGTAAAGAAGCCAATTTAATGCAAGGGAAAACCCATGAAAATATCAAAACAATCCGTCCCTTAAAGGATGGAGTGATTGCCGATTTTGAAGCTTCAGAACAAATGATAAAAGAGTTTGTAAAGCAAATCCCGTCAATCAAAAAGAAACTATTTCCACCAGCATTAAGAATGGTAATTTGTATTCCTTCAGGAATTACAGAGGTAGAAAAGCGAGCAGTTCGCGACTCTGCAAAACACATGAATGCAAAAGAAATATATTTAATTTTTGAACCTATGGCTGCAGCAATTGGTGTCGGTATTGACATCATGGAACCCAAAGGAAATATGATTATTGACATCGGGGGCGGGACTACTGAAATTGCCGTGATTGCCCTAGGTGGAATTGTTTGTGACCAATCTGTTAAAGTTGCTGGAGACTTATTTACAAACGACATCATGTACTACATGCGAACTCAGCACAATCTTCATGTCGGAGACTCTACTGCCGAAAAAATAAAAATACAAATTGGTGCGGCTACTGAAGATTTAGAAACCCCACCTGAAGAAATGCTTGTTCAGGGTAGAGATTTATTAAGCGGAAAACCTAAACAGGTTCAAGTTTCTTTTAGAGAAATCGCCAAAGCACTTGATAAATCCATTTTAAGAATTGAAGATGCTGTAATGGAAACATTGTCTAAAACACCTCCAGAATTGGCGGCAGACATCTACAATACTGGAATATACTTGGCTGGAGGAGGCTCTATGTTGAGAGGACTGGACAAACGTTTGTCTCGAAAAACAGATTTACCTGTATATGTTGCTGAAGACCCTTTGAGAGCAGTGGTTAGAGGTACTGGAATAGCATTAAAAGAACTAAGTAAATACAAAAATGTGTTAATGAAATAGCGATTTTTAAGTTCTAACAATGCAGCAAATCATCTATTTTTTTCAGAAGTTTAAATATTTTCTGTTTTTTTTATTCCTAGAGTGTATCGCTCTTACCTTAACTTTTAATAATCTTAATTTTCACAAAAGCAAATTTGTAAACTCTGCAAATAGTGTTACTGGAATTTTTTATACAACTCTTTCTAATTCGAAGGAATATTTGAGTTTGAAGTCTAAAAACCAATCTTTACAGGAAGAAAACACCCAACTTAAAAATGACTTAGAAAGAAATAAATTATTTTTTTCTACAGACATTTTGGTCCTAGATACGGTGAAATATCATCAAAAATACACCTATACGGAGGCTAAAATTATTAATAATAATTATTCTAAACCCCATAATTTCCTAACAATTAACAAAGGCGTAAATGAGGGGATCGTCAAAGAAATGGCTGTTATTAATCGGAAAGGAATTATTGGAATTACTGAAAACGTATCAAATAACTACACCAGAGTGCAATCTATATTGAATAAAAACAGCAACATTAATGCGCGTCTAAAAGGAAATACAGCTTACTTTGGAACTCTTAAATGGAATAGCATTGATTACAATACTGTTCAACTCCATGATATTCCGAGACAAGCTCCCTTAAAGATCGGAGACACGATTGAAACGGGGGGTAAATCTACTATTTTCCCAGAAGGAATTCCTATCGGTACAGTCTCGAAAATAAACAAAAGAAATACAGCAAATAGCAAAATAAACGTGACCCTTTTTAATGACATGAGCAATCTTGAAAATGTTTATGTTGTTAAAAATTTACACAAACAAGAAATACAATTACTAGAAAACAATAGCAATGAATAAAAGTTTACATCTAAGTCTGTTTTTTTTATTCTTGTTGGGGTTACAAGTTTTAATCTTAAATAATATTAACTTTTTAGGATACATCAACCCTTTCCTCTACATCGCTTTTATTTTCTTATATCCGTTAAAAGAAAATAAATTCCCACTATTATTTTTTAGTTTTATGTTAGGGATTTCTATTGATTTTTTCTCTGATTCAGGAGGAATTCATGCTTTTTCAACTTTATTTATTGCTTATACGAGACTGTTTTTTGTGAAATTATATTTCAGGAAAATACCTTCAGACTACCCTTTTTTTAAATTAAACTCTGAATCTATTGGCAAGGTTTTTAACTTCGTGGTAACTTTAACAGTCATTCATCACCTTATCTATTTTTCTTTTGCTAGCTTTAGCTTTCAAAATATATCAATCGTTCTCTTGAATACCCTATATTCAAGTATTTTTACATTGATTTTATTTTTTCTAGGAACCTCCATTTTTAAGAAAAGCAAATAATGAAACGAAGTTTTTTACTTTATTTTTTAATCACACTTATTGGAATTATTTTTATTGCAAGGCTTTTTCAACTTCAAATAATTAGAGGCGCAAATTACGATCCAATTCGAAATTCTGCAGTAAAAATCAAATATGATTACCCAGAAAGAGGCTATGTATACGACAGAAATGAGACCCTTTTAGTCGCCAATCAACTTTCTTATGATATCATGATACAACCCAACAAAGTTTCTCCTTTAGATACTTTAGAATTCTGCGATCTGTTAAAAATTGATAAAGAATACTTTTTAAAAAGTTTTAGGAGAGCTGAAAAATATGCGACCTATAAACCTTCCGTGTTTCTCAAGCAGTTGTCAAAAGAAGACTTTGCCTTTTTGCAAGAAAAGCTCCAAAAGTTTAAAGGCTTTTATATCCAAAAAAGGATTATAAGAGAATACCCTGTAAAAGTAGCCGCCAATGTTCTTGGATATATCGGAGAAGTCAATGAAAATATGGCTAAAATAAATAACTATTACCAACAAGGAGAATTAATTGGAAAAGATGGAATAGAAAGACAATATGAAAAAATATTAAGAGGAAAAAAAGGGAAAAAATTTTTAAGTTTAAACAGATTCAACACCGTTACGGGATCTTATTTAAAAGGCACATACGATACCTTATCTCAAAATGGAAAAGATTTAACGCTCACTTTAGACATAAAATTACAAGCATATGCTCAAAAATTGATGTCTGGAAAACGAGGAGGAATTGTAGCAATAGAACCCACTACTGGAGAAATTCTAGCATTGGTAACAGCCCCCTCCTACGACCCTAACATGTTGGTCGGCAGAAAAAGATCTAAAAATTCAAATTTTTTAATGGACCCTAAAAACCCAGACAAGCCAACTTACGACAGAGCTTTAATGGCGCAATATGCTCCTGGATCACCTTTTAAAATGATGAATGCCTTAATTGGCCTACAAGAAAACGTTATCAATTCGAAGACGAACTTCAAATGTTATGAGGGCTATCAATACGGAAGACGAAAAAATGAATTTATGGGATGCCATTGCGGTATTATTGCGAAGCCCATCTATTTAAAAACAGCAATTGCAAGGTCTTGTAACAGTTATTTTTCAAATACCTTTAAACGTATTGTAGAAAAAGACAATACACCTTCAGAAGGGTTAAATAGCTGGAGTGAACATGTAAAAAGTTTTGGTTTAGGAAATTACTTAGGCTATGATTTACCTGCAGGAGCCTCTGGAAGGATTCCAACAGGTACTTTTTATGACGGTAGAATAAACTACCGCTGGAATGCTTCTTCTATTATTTCCAATGCGATTGGACAAGGTGATGTTGAAACTACCCCAATACAATTAGCAAACTTTACTGCCGCCATTGCTAATAAAGGATATTTTTACACTCCTCATATTTTAAAACAAATTGATAAAACACCCATCGAGGATCCAAAATTCACAATTCCTAAAAAAACAACAATAGATAAAAAACATTTTTCTCCAATCATTGAAGCGATGCACGAAGTTTTCAAAACAGGAACAGGGAAATGGAGTCAAGTAAACGGAATCGAAATTTGTGGAAAAACAGGAACCGTAGAAAACTTTGCAAATATCAACGGAAAAAAAACACAACTCAAAGATCATTCAATTTTAATTGCATTTGCCCCTAAAAAGAACCCAAAGATCGCCTTGGCAATTTTTGTTGAAAATGGAGGGTACGGTTCTACGATTGCAGCACCAATCTCTAGTTTACTCATTGAAAAATATATAAGTGGCAGCATCTCAAAAGCAAATAAAAACCGAGAACATAGAATGCTAAACCTAAGTTTAGAAAAAACCTATACTCAATTTAACTAAAAAACGAAAAGAAATTGCGTCAAGAACAAAATAATATTTTTGCGAAAATCGATTGGCTTTTAGTCTTTCTTTTTTTGTTCCTAGTTGGTTTTGGATGGATGAATATTTATGCTGCCTCTAGAACCACTGAAGACACAGAATTACTAAGTTTTACAACAAAACACGGAAAGCAATTTATATTTATTTGCTGTACGATCCCTTTGATTGTTCTTATCCTTTTTTTTAACTCAAAATTTTATGAGAAGTTTTCAAGCATCTTTTATTTAATTTCAATAGCATCCCTTATTGGATTGTTTGTTTTTGGGAAAAAAATTAACGGGGCAACATCTTGGTATAATTTTGGTTCAATCGGTCTTCAGCCATCAGAGTTTGTCAAGGCTTTTACAGCCCTAGCAATTGCAAAACTATTAAGTGATAGAAAATACAACTTAAAATTAATCAAGAACCAGATAAAAGCTTTTATCATTATTTTTATTCCTGCTATCTTAATCACTTTACAACCAGACGCGGGCTCTGCTTTAATTTATTTAGCGTTTTTTTTAGTATTGAACAGAGAGGGCTTGACTCTAAATTATCTTCTTTTTGGAGCCTTACTGATCCTTGTTTTTATATTGATCATTTTCTTTGGATACATTCCAATTTCACTGTGGCTAATTGGCCTAATTAGTATTGGGTTGTTTTATGCTATTTACAGAGGTGGTAAACGTTTTATACGTTTTAATTGGCATAAAGTTTTAATGATATACATACTCACTATCCTCTTTACTTTTGGAACAAATTTTACCTACAATACTATTTTTAAACAACACCATAGAGACCGCTTTGAAGTGCTGTTAGGATTAAAAATAGATACTAAAAACATCGGCTATAATTCATATCAATCCGAATTAACAATTAGCTCTGGAAGCTGGACTGGTAAGGGTTTTTTAAAAGGTGACATTACCAAAGGAGATTTTGTTCCTGAACAACATACAGATTACATCTTTAGTACCGTTGGTGAAGAATGGGGCTTTCTAGGAAGTAGCTTTGTCATTCTTTTATTTATGCTCATGTTGTATCGAATTATTTATTTGGCAGAAAAGCACACGAATAAATTTGGACGAATCTATGGCTATGGAGTCGCCTCTATTTTATTTTTTCACCTTATAATTAATTTAGGAATGGTTATTGGATTGATGCCTACGGTAGGAATACCGCTTCCTTTTTTCAGCTATGGAGGCTCCTCGCTTTGGGGCTTTACCATCTTATTATTTATCTTTATTAGGCTAGACGCTCATAAAAATTATGACTGGTAATGAGTAATAATCGTACCCAAGTCAAACCATGGGTTTGTAACTCTTTATCTAAAAAATTAAATAAAAAAAACCTCAAAATTTTATTTTGAGGTTTAAATTTTAAGTGAAGAAAACTAGATTCCGTCTCCTAATCCTTTTAATTTTTGAGTATTTTCAGCCAACATTAACTCGTCTATTATTTTTTGAATATCTCCATTTACAATGTTTGACAAATCATATAGTGTCAATCCAATACGATGATCTGTAACTCGTCCTTGAGAATAATTATAGGTTCTAATCTTAGCACTTCTATCTCCAGAAGAGACCATAGAACCTCTCTTTAAAGCGTCTGCTGCATTTTTCTTTGCTAATTCCATGTCATACAATCGAGATCGTAAAACTTTAAATGCTTTCTCTTTATTTTTATGTTGCGATTTTTGATCCTGACATTGCGCCACCAAACCAGAAGGAATATGTGTTAAACGAACGGCTGAATAGGTAGTATTTACAGATTGACCTCCTGGACCAGAAGAACAGAAAAAATCAATTCTTACATCCTTTGGATTAATTTCTACATCAAACTCCTCTGCCTCTGGAAATACCATACAGGTTGCTGCAGATGTATGAACACGACCTTGTGTCTCTGTTTGCGGAACTCGTTGCACACGATGCACTCCTGCTTCAAACTTAAGAGTTCCATAGACATCAGCTCCAGATACTTCAAACTGAATTTCTTTAAAACCACCATTGGTCCCTTCAGAGTAATCTACGGTAGCTACTTTCCATCCTTTACTTTCACAATATTTAGAATACATTCTAAATAAATCTCCTGCAAAAATACTTGCTTCATCTCCACCAGTTCCTGCGCGTAATTCTACAACAGCGTTTTTAGAATCCTCGGGATCTTTTGGTATTAATAAAAATTTTATTTCGTCTTCTAACACTGGAATTCTTGAGTTGGCTTCCTCAATTTCCATCTTTGCCATTTCTGTCATTTCAGCATCAGATCCATCAGAAATAATTTCTTTTGCTTCTTCTATGTTGTTGATTAAAGTTTGATATTCGTCTCCCTTTTCTACAACACTTCCTAAATCTTTATATTCTTTCATTAATTGCGCATACCGCTTTTGATCCATAATAATCTCTGGCTGAATAATCAAATCAGAAACCTCATCGTAACGTTGCTTAACAATTCTTAATTTATCTAACATCTACTCTACTTTTCTAGGAATGCGAATTTACAATTTTTATCGGAAAATTAAAATATTTGATTTTTAGTCTGTCTCTATTTTAATCTCAGTATTTTTTTTGAGTTCAAATTAACCTCTCTGGAAAGGCAATAAGGTTTAAAATTATTCAGAAATATGGAATACGGTTTTTTACGATACTATAAAAAGAAGGAATTCGTTAATATTCAAAAACTCCAAACTCACTTTTAATCGTTAATTTTTTGGAAGCTGACGCTTCTACCCTTCCAATAATCTGAGCGGCTACATTATATGATTTTGAAATATTGATAATGTCTTCCGCAATTTCTGGCGAAACATATATTTCCATTCTGTGTCCACAGTTAAATACTTGGTACATTTCTTTCCAATCTGTTTGAGATTGTTCTTGTATCAATTTAAACAAAGGTGGAATTGGAAACATATTGTCTTTCACAATATGCAAATTATCAATAAAATGTAAAATTTTTGTTTGTGCTCCTCCAGAACAATGAATCATTCCGTGTACGGTTTTAGAATCAAACCTTGATAAAATTTCTTTGATAATTGGTGCATAGGTTCTTGTAGGAGACAAGACCAATTTTCCTGCATCTATCGGAGAATTTTCGACACTATCTGTTAGTTTTACTTTTCCAGAATAAATCAAATCTTCTGGAACGGCGGCATCAAAACTTTCTGGATATTTATCGGCTAAGTAAGTATGAAATACATCGTGTCTTGCAGAGGTTAGTCCGTTAGACCCCATTCCTCCATTGTATTGAGTTTCATAGCTTGCTTGTCCAAAAGATTCCAAGCCAACAAGTACATCTCCCGCTTTTATGTTTGCGTTATCAACAACATCAGAACGCTTCATTCTTGCCGTTACGGTAGAGTCTACGATAATGGTTCGCACTAAATCGCCAACATCTGCAGTTTCCCCACCGGTAGAATGAATGGTCACCCCAAAGCCTTTTAAATCGGCGATTAATTCTTCTGTTCCGTTAATAATTGCTGATAAAACTTCTCCTGGAATTTTACTTTTATTCCGTCCAATAGTTGAAGACAACATGATATTGTCTGTGGCTCCAACACACAACAAATCGTCGATATTCATGATCAAAGCATCTTGAGCAATCCCTTTCCAAACAGAAATATCTCCTGTTTCTTTCCAATACATATATGCCAAAGACGATTTTGTTCCTGCGCCATCTGCATGCATGATCAAGCAATACTCCTCATCATTTGTTAAATAATCTGGAACAATTTTACAAAATGCTTTCGGAAATAAACCTTTGTCTATATTCTTAATCGCATTGTGTACATCTTCTTTAGATGCAGAAACGCCTCTTTGAGCGTATCTTTTAGAAATTTCTTGACTCATGTGGTTGTGTTGTGTGATGCAAATTTAATCTTTTCACTAAAAAATCCTACCGAAAAGTAGGATGTTTTTATGCTTACTTTGTAAACAATAATTCTCGATACTTTGTAAGTGGCCATAAATTGTCATCAACCATGGTTTCTAATTTATCACAGTGATATCGTATTTGCTCAAAGAAAGGCTTTACTTTATGACAATAATCTTCCGAAGATTTTAAACCACTTAACGTATTCGCTTTTTTTCGTTGATCAATCATTTTATTAACCAGGCTATTAATTTCTGTAATGTGATTAGAAATAATCATGATAAGCTCTATCTGTTCTTTTGCAATGTTCTTGAAATCATCTCCAAAAATTTCTTTGATATTTTTAGTATTCTCTAACAAGGTATTTTGATAAATTATCGCAGTTGGAACAATATGGTTTCTAGCGATATCTCCTAAAACTCTGCTTTCTATCTGAACTCTTTTGGTATATAATTCTAGCTCGATTTCATACCTTGCTTCAAGCTCTATCTTATTCATCACCTCCATCTCCTCAAATAAGTCGATCACCCTTTTAGTGATTTTTACTTTTAATGCCTCTGGAGTGGTTTTATTATTGCTTAATCCACGTTTTTTAGCTTCCTTTTCCCAAGCTTCCCCGTAACTATCTCCGTCAAAACGAATGGCTTTCGATTCTTTAATATACTCTCTTAAAATATTAAAGACAGCTTCGTCTTTTTTAAGACCTTTATCATCTATTAGCGCATCAACCTCTATCTTAAATTCTTTCAGTTGCTTGGCAACAATTGTATTTAAAACAGTCATAGGGATGGCACAATTTGCCCAAGAACCAACGGCTCTGAACTCAAATTTATTTCCGGTAAATGCAAAAGGTGACGTTCTATTTCTATCGGTATTATCTAATAAAATTTCAGGAATTTTACCAATAATATTCAACTTCAAATCTGTTTTTTCTTTTGGAGAAAGTTTTCCTTTGGTAACATTTTCCAATTCATCTAAAACGGCAGACAACTGGTTTCCAATAAAAACTGACATGATTGCGGGTGGGGCTTCATTTGCCCCTAAACGATATTCGTTGCTTGCAGAAGCAATAGAAGCTCTCATTAATTCTTCATAATCATGAACCGCTTTTATCGTGTTGATAAAAAAGGTTAAAAATTGTAAGTTCTTCATAGGAGTCTTTCCAGGACTCAATAAATTGGTGCCATTATTTGAAGATAAAGACCAATTATTGTGTTTTCCAGAACCATTAATTCCTGCAAACGGCTTTTCGTGAAACAACACCTTAAATTTATGCCTACGAGAAACTTTTTGCATCACATCCATTAACAATGAATTGTGATCTACGGCCAAGTTTGCTTCTTCAAAAATTGGCGCGACTTCAAATTGATTTGGAGCGACTTCATTGTGTCTGGTTTTGACAGGAATTCCAAGCAACATACATTCTTGTTCTAAATCTTGCATAAAATGCATTGCTCTGGCAGGAATGATTCCAAAATAATGGTCGTCTAATTGCTGTCCTTTTGCAGGAGTATGGCCTAATAATGTTCTCCCTGTGAGCTGAAGATCTGGTCTAGAAAGTACCAAAGCATCATCAATCAAAAAGAACTCTTGCTCCCAACCTAATGTAGCACTTACTTTACTTGCGTTTTTATCAAAATATTTACAAATAGCAGTTGCGTGCGTATCGATGGCTTGAAGCGCTCTTAAGAGGGGTGTTTTATTGTCTAAAGCTTCCCCTGTATAGGCTACAAATATCGTAGGAATACACAAAGTAGTTTCATAAATGAATGCTGGAGAAGTGGGATCCCATGCAGTATATCCTCTCGCTTCAAACGTATTTCTGATCCCTCCATTTGGAAAACTTGAGGCATCAGGCTCTTGTTGAACCAATTGTTCTCCATCAAATTTTTCCATTGCCAGACTTCCATTAATCGATTCAAAAAAGGCATCATGCTTTTCTGCTGTTGCACCAGTAAGAGGCTGAAACCAATGCGTATAGTGGGTAGCCCCTTTAGACATTGCCCAATCTTTCATACTAACAGCAACTTGATCTGCTATCTTTCTATCTATTTTGGTCCCATGTTCAATTGCGTTCATAACACTTTCGTATGCTGCACGCGTAAGATACTGCTGCATTGCATATTTATTAAAAACATTTTGACCAAAAAGAGTTGATCTTTTTTCATTCTGAACCACTTTTACAGGACTCCTGTGCAGTGTTTCTTGTAAAGCATTGAATCTGATCCTTGACATATTACTAAAATTTTCTACTTATTTTTAATTTTAAACAAAGATACCCTTTCAAAATTAGGGATAAAATTATTTTTTAAACATTTTAAACATTTCACCCCTCTTTTTTTTGATATTAGATGAAAATATTTGATTTTTGCAATAGAAAACATTACCTAAACAATTATTTATTATGGCAAAAATTAAATTAGAATATATTTGGTTGGATGGATACTTTCCAACTCAGAATATGAGAAGTAAAACCAAAGTAGAGGAACATGAAAATTTTCAAGGAACAATTGAAGAATTAGGCAATTGGTCTTTTGATGGTTCATCTACTAAGCAAGCTTCAGGAGGAGATTCTGATTGTTTATTGAAACCAGTTGCGATCTATAAAGATCCAGCAAGAATTAATGGTTATTTAGTAATGACTGAAGTTTTAAACGCCGATGGTACACCTCACGTTTCTAACGGAAGAGCTACCATTGAAGATGATGATAATGATTTCTGGTTTGGTTTTGAACAAGAATATTTTATCATGGATACAAAAACTCAATTACCATTAGGTTTCCCTGTTGGTGGTTATCCAGCTCCTCAAGGAATGTATTACTGTTCTGTAGGAGGTAAAAATACACATGGTAGACTTTTAGTAGAAGAGCATGCTGATTTATGTATCGATGCTGGACTTAATTTCGAAGGAATCAATCAAGAAGTTGCTTCAGGACAATGGGAATTTCAATTATTTGCAATAGGAGCCAAAAAAGCAGGTGACGAAATTTGGATTGCACGATACTTATTAGACAGATTGACTGAGAAGCACGGGTATTATATTGACTATCATCCAAAGCCATTAGGTAAAGATATGGACTGGAACGGATCTGGTATGCATGCAAACTTCTCAAATACTGTTTTAAGAACTTGTGGTTCTAAAGACACTTATGCTAAGATTTGTGAAGCGTTTAGACCTGTAGTTAAAGAACATATTGAAGTATATGGTGAATTCAACGACCAACGTTTAACTGGAGATCATGAAACCGCTGCTATTACAGATTTCTCTTGGGGAATTTCTGACAGAGGAGCTTCTATTCGTATTCCAATTATTACTGTTGAGAAAGGTTGGAAAGGTTGGTTAGAAGACAGAAGACCTGCTTCTAATGGAGATCCATACAAAATTGCTGGTAGAATTATTAAGACTGTAAAGTCTGCTGATATCGCTTAATTTTACAAAGCATTATTCATACAAAAAACGTTTTCTACTTTAGAAAACGTTTTTTTTTGTTATGCCCCCCTAAAAGCGATGAAGATGAACACTCCATAGAGAACAACCAATACCAATCCTTTTATTTGATTTATTTGATTTCGTTTTGGCAAAAGTGCCAAAACAAGAATACTTACCGCAAACAAGAGCATCCAAAAAATATCTCTAGACAATATTAAAGGCTCGGTTACAGGGATGGTTTTAATGATGGAAGTAACTCCTAAAACAGATCCAATATTAAAAATATTCGATCCAATAAGGTTTCCTAAAGAAATTGCTTTTTCTTTTTTAACGGCAGCGATGACAGATGCTGCTAGTTCGGGCACACTTGTACCAATGGCAATCATTGTAACCCCAATTACAGCCTCACTAACGCCTAATATAAGTGCAATTTCCGTAGCTCCTTTTACCAACCACTCACTACCAAAATACAAAGCAGTTGCTCCTATAAACAACCAAATACCTATCTTAGATCCGGGAACAACAGCCAAGGCATCGTCTACCTCTTCGATATCCTCTGTAGCATCTGTAGTTCTTTTTTGACCGCGAATCAAATACGCTACAAAAGCGATTAAGGCAATAAATAATACCCCCCCTTCAATGGCAGATAATTGATGATCATTCCATAAAAAATAATACAACATCCCCGAAAACAACATCATAACTGGCCAATGTATCCGGTAAAAGGAAGCATCAATTCCAATAGAACCAATAATTGCAGTAATACCAAGTACCAAACCAATATTTGCAATATTAGAGCCCACTACATTGTTAATAGCGATTGCTGGAGCTCCAGACAAAGCAGCATTCAAACTGACCAATAATTCTGGTGCTGAAGTTGCAAAAGAAACAACGGTCATCCCAATCACTAATTTTGAAAAATTGAGCTTTAAAGATAAGGCTACAGAGGCCCTTACGAGAAAGTCTCCTCCTATCACTAATAAAACAAAACCAAAAATCAAAAAAGGGATGCTCATCAATATTTATTTTATGCGAAGATATGCTATTTACAAATGTGATGTATCTCAGTGTCGGAGTTAAAACGTTACAAATAGCGATATCTCTCTTATTTAATCATAAAGAAACTAAAAAAAAATGACCACAGTATTTATTTTAGTAAATTTGAGGGTAAATTTTTTTTCATGAAAAAACAAGTGTTTAAAATTCTCGCAAAAACAAATAAATTAATCTTACCCTCTTTTACAAAAAAAAGGCTAGACATTTCCAAAGCATCAGTACTTCAACTCGCCATTATTGGATGGAGAGCTTATGTAACTAAAAATTCTTTAGATTAAAAAATAATGAAAGAACAGTATACAAAAGTATTTACAGATAGTGCAATTCTTGTAAAAAGACTTCATTTTTTGTTAAATGAAGCAGGTATTTCTTGTAGGTTATCAGACAATGTTGAATCTGCAAGGCTCGGTGGCTTTGGGATTCCTATAAATTCCGTCGCATTATTTGTCTTAAATGACGAAATTCATACAGCACAACCTATTATAGATTCTTTTAGAGAAGAAATAAATTCATAAAAAAGCAGGAATAGACTTTCTGTTTTAAAAAAATGCCATTATATTTGCAGCCGTTTAAAGGCCATGTGGCGCAACTGAATAGCGCACTTGATTACGGCTCAAGAGGTTCTAGGTTTGAATCCTAGCATGGTCACGAATAAATAGTACAATTAAAAAAAACGCCAAGCTTGCTTGAGCGTTTTTTTATTTGTACTATTTTCAAAGCGGAGCTTTATAGGATCTGCGAAGCTACTCCTATACCTCTATTGAATATTTTTAGAGAATCAGCTTACTTTTCCCGAAAAACTCTTGTCTCAGAGTGTAACTTTATTAAGTTGTAAGATAACTTCACTAAAATTTAAAAAAGTCATGCAGCATAGTTTGACTTTATAAAGACAACGAAAGTGAAAAATTAAACTAGAAGATAATGGAATATAAATATATTATAGCTTATGTGATATTTACAGCTTTACTTAGCTTATATGGATATTTAGAAGCACCGGTGTGTGATTCAAGGGGAAATATAATTGGTGACTCCTACTTTACTAAATGGAAACAAAAACGATGACCAAGCTATTTTTTTAGACTACTTAAAAAAATAGAATCATTTTTTTTCTTTACAGAAATTACAGATTGAACATCCGGGTTAGGAATTTCAATGGACAAGACATAGTGTTTTATTTTCCATATTCCATGCTTGTTCTCTAGAACTCCCGAACCTCTACAAGTTCCCATCCAAGTATCCAACAATTCGTCGAACCACACAAAATTAGTCGCCTTATTTGCATAAATATTACGTTGTAAAGCCTTAAAGCTCCATGCTTTTCCTTGATCAAAATAGGGCTTGCTAAAATTTTGGAATTGTTCTTTACTCCAATTTTCCGTGGCATCAGTTCCAATAAAAACAGAAATTGAGTCCATTTTACCAAAATAACCTTCATAATCTGCATTGGAAGCAGCTGCGTGCCATTCATCTAAAAAAATATTGATTGTTGTATCTAGGGATGCTTTTGTATCAGGAAAACTTGTGTTGTTTTTGGAGTTACATCCTAACAAAAACCCGAATAATGCACAAAGTAAAAGGTAATTTCTCATATTTTTTTATTGTCAAATTTCGGAAGTTTTGGCAATGAAATTTGTTTACTTTTCCCCTTTTTTAACAATCTCTTTTTATCGTTTAATTGAATAGATTTTTTAGAAATACTGTCCATTTTTGTAGGATCTATACCAATGTCATAATCTATTGTGACTTTAATAGCATCCTCAAAACGTTTTTTAGAAAGAAGGGTGTTAATTTTGGAATTGACTGAAGAAAATGCCCCTAAAGTTTTATCTACTTGTAGGTTAACTTCTTCATAGGTAATTGCAGGTATGAGCGTTAAATCGGCCAATCGTAAAGTTTCATTGTACAACACATTGACTCTTGCATCAAAAGAAGGAATCTTAAAATTTTGTGGGGTGACACTGTCTTTTAAACTTAGTACTAAATCCCGCAATTCTAAGGCATTACTCAAAGCTTCATTCGGTGATACTTTTTGAAATTTCTGTAGGAAAGAATGTACTGTTTTAAATTCTTGCCAATCGGCTATTTCTTTTTCGAAAGCAGGTTTTACATCTTCAAAGGCAGCATGTTCTATAACAACACTAAGCTTGGGTCTTTCTTGGGAATTGGTAGAAATATCTTTTCTTTTTTTTCCGCAAGAAAAAATAAAAATCAATAGAAATAAGTAGATAAAATGCCTCACGTTGATAAAATATACGGTAAAAATACACATTTTAATAGGAGCAATTATTCGATTCATAAAAATTTAAAAAAAGAAGTCTTTCACGAATACTTATTGCTGAATAAATATTAATGCTATAATTATTTACGAATACTTAAATTAAGTACCTTTGATTTTATTAAAATCATAATGTATAGATGAGTGAAAAAATTTTAATTTTAGGTGCCTGTGGACAAATAGGTCAAGAACTTACACAGAAGCTTCGAGTTATTTACGGAAATAACAACATCATTGCATCCGACATAAGAGAAGGTGATGAAAACATGCTCCTTTCAGGACCCTTTGAAGTTGTGGATGCTACTGACAAGGCGTCCATATTGGCAATTGTAAAAAAATACAATATAACGCAAGTCTATTTGTTGGCTGCAATGCTTTCTGTAACTTCAGAGCAGCAACCGCTAAAGGCTTGGGATTTAAATATGAGTTCATTGCTAGCTGTTTTAAATTTAGGAAAAGAAAAACATATAAAACAACTATATTGGCCAAGTTCCATCGCTGTTTTTGGCCCCACAACCCCTAAAAATAATACCCCCCAAAATACCATAATGGCACCCACAACTGTCTATGGAATTAGCAAAGTGGCTGGCGAGTATTGGTGCAACTACTACCACGAAAAGTTTGGGGTAGATGTTAGAAGCATTCGCTATCCAGGCATCATCTCATGGAAATCAAAACCAGGAGGTGGCACTACAGATTATGCTGTAGACATCTATTTTGATGCCATTCAAAAAAAATCGTACCAATGTTTTTTATCAAAAGACACACGGTTGCCAATGATGTACATGGAAGATGCTGTTGAAGCAACCATTCAATTGATGCAAACTGACAGTAAAAATGTAAAAAATCGAACGGGATATAATTTAACAGCCATGAGTTTTACCCCGGAAGAAATTGCTTCAGAAATTAAAAAACACATTCCCGAATTTAGAATCTCATATCAGCCAGATGCTAGACAACAAATTGCAAACAGTTGGCCGGAAACTATTGATGATGCGGAAGCTAGAAAAGATTGGAATTGGAAACATACCTATGATTTGTCTTCTATGACTGAGGAAATTATTACAAATTTAAAAAAACTTGGGTCAGAGACTAAATAACAAATTAATAGAGAAAAGACACTTTAATACCCCAGTAAAAAAATTTGGAAATAGAAAGGACAAAATGGGTTGGAATTAAAATTTAAAACCATCCTCTAATAAATTCATTTTCGCTTTTTGTTTTCTGTATATTTGACGCGAAAATAAAATACGATGTTCATAGATTACAATCTAATTCCAGAAGATGCAAAAATCTGGATTTATCCTTCCAGCAGAAAATTCTATTCAAGTGAGATTGAAGAAATTGAAAATAAAATAAAAAACTTTATAGAAAACTGGAAATCAAATGACGATGAATTCAAAGCATCCTATAAACTACTCTACAACAGGTTTATAATCCTTTTTGCTTCGGATGAAAATTCACCTTTAACGAACCCAGATATTGATGCATCGGTTACATTCATATTAGGATTACAAGAAGAATATCAAGTAGAATTATTAGACAAAATGAACGCTTGCTTTAAACAAGGTGAATTTGTACAATACAAAGAATTAAAAGACTTTAAAAAGCTACTGAAAAACAAAGCTATTACGGCTAAAAGCATCATTTTTGACAACTTAATAACTACAAAAATTGACTTCGAAAACAATTGGGAAATTCCTATTGAAGAGAGTTGGTATCGTCGATTTTTATAATACCTATCCTTCTAAAATTTCGGAAATATTTGGTTTAAAATAATTTGGTCCTTTCAAGACTTTACCATCTTCTCTGTATATTGGTTTGCCATCCTCACCTAATTTACTCATATTGCTTCTTTGAATCTCATTAAAAACTGCTTCAATTTTATCTTGCATTCCGTGCTCTATGATCGTACCACACAAAATATACAACATATCTCCTAGTGCATCTGCAACCTCAACCAAGTCATTGTTTTGTGCTGCTTCTAAATACTCTTCATTTTCTTCTTTCATTAAATTAAAACGAAGTGTATTTCGATCTTCACCAATATCTGCAATCGGTTGTTGGTTCATATTTAACTTAAAAGCAGTATGAAATTCTGTTACTGCTGCGATTTTATTTTTCATTTTTATCTGTTTTATTATTAAATTGTTTTTTTTAAAACCCACGCTGGCATCATTTTTAAAACCAGGGCAATAATCTGCCAACGTTTAGAAATATAGGCAACTCTTTTTTTCTTTATGATGGCTGAATAAATTTGTTTTGATGCTTTTTCTAAAGGAACCATCCAAAAAATTGCCTGTCCCAAAGCCATTGCAGTATCTACAAAACCGGGTCGGATTTCCGTAATAAAAACACGCTTCGATTTAATCGATTTGGTTTTTATATACAAACTCTCTAGGTAGGATTTCTGATAGGATTTTGAGGCAAAATAATCTGGTGCTGAACGATTTCCTCGAATCGCTGCTATTGAAGAAATTCCTACCAAATGCCCAAACTGCTGCTTTTTGAACAAATTATAGGCTAAAGCATATAATTTTGTACACCCTAAAACGTTGGTTAGAATTGTTTTTTCTTGCAATTCCCATTCTAACTTAGGATTTACAAAGCCTACTCCCGAAGATTGAATGACTATATCTACCGTTTTAAATTCCGAGACAATATCAGCAAAAACCTTTTCTACATCTGAAACATCCTGAATGTCGTTTTGTTTTATTAAAACTTGATTCGGATACAACTTTTTAATCGCTTCTAACTTTTCTAATCTTCTACCGGTTATTGCAACTTTACATCCGTTTTTAATGAAAAGCGCTGTCAACGATTTTCCAATCCCAGAAGTTGCTCCAAAAATAATGACATTCTTCATTTAATTTGTAATTTTACAAAATCAATTTGTTATTGATGATCATTAGACAATATATAGAAACTTTCTGAAAAGTAACGCTTTCTTTTTTGCTAATAATTCACAACTTATAAAGAATATACAGGATGTTTTTAGGTGCTTATTTTACAACAGGAAGAATCATTTTTATGATTTTCTTTATCATTTCTTTCATTACCCTAATGATTTATAGCTACAGAAAAGACCTTAAAAACCATCAGCGGTATTACAAAGGTGCTGTTAAAAAGGTGGTTATTTATGGAGGACTCATTATTGCGGTGTTCGTTGCAATTCGTTTTATATGGGGTCAATAATTTTTTTAAAAGATTTAAAACAATCTTTAGTATGGTCATTTACCATCCCAACTGCTTGCATATAAGCATAGATTACTCGGGAACCTGTAAATTTAAACCCACGCTTTTTCAACTCTTTAGAAATTTTATCTGACAAAGGGGTTGTTACTGGAACTGCTTCTCTGTTTTCAAATTCATTCACAATCGGATTCCCATTTACGAACCCCCATATAAAGGTTGAAAAAGAGCCAAATTCTTTTTGGATTTCCATAAATAGTTGTGCGTTTAGAATGGCACTTCTTATTTTTAATTTATTTCTAATAATCCCTTTCTCATTTAGCAATGCCTCCAAAGTACGATTCGAATAATTTGCAATTTTCTTATAGTCGAAATTATCAAAAGCAGTTCTAAAATTTTCTCTTTTTGAAAGAATTGTGATCCAACTAAGGCCTGCTTGAAAAGTTTCTAGAATTAAAAACTCAAATAAAATTTGATCATCATAAACAGGGACCCCCCATTCTTCGTCATGGTACTTTTTGTACAAATCATTGTCGGTAACCCAAAAACATCTGTGAAGCATTTTTATATAAATTAATGACCTAATTAGACTAATTAGGGATTTTTTTAAATTTTTTTCACTAAAAAAACCTTGAGGATATGTCTCTATAACGCTTCTTTTAATACCTTATATTAAAGTAATAAAATGCTATTGTTATTTATTTAAAAAACCAAATCACAGAGGGCGCTATACCGTTTTCTTATAATTGATAAAACTATACGTAAACAGATTCTTTTCGTCTGGTGAAAAATTTTCTCTTGACACCTCTTCCCAAACCATAGAATCTATCGCTGGAAAAAAAACGTCTGCATCAAAATCTTGATGAACTTTTGTGATGTCTAATTGATCCACTACATTTTTCTCCATGGCCTCTTTATATATCTGAGCACCTCCGATAATAAAAGCATCTTCTTGACTTGCGATCAATTCTATTGCATCCTCCAGACTGTGCACAACTTCACAACCTTCCTTTTGATAGGATGTATTTCTAGTAATGATGATTGTTCTCCGATTAGGCAGGGGTTTACCAATAGATTCAAAGGTGTTTCTTCCCATGATGATGGGATGACCTGTCGTTCTTTTTTTAAACCGTTTTAAATCAGCAGGTAAATACCAAATTAGGTCATTGCCTTTTCCCAATTCATTATTGTTTCCAATAGCTGCAATAATTGTAATCATAAAGTTTGAAATTTGAATTTCTATGAGAAATTTGAAACAAGTTTAATTTATACCGCAACTTTCCCTTTGATATGTGGATGTGGATTGTAATCTATCAGTTGAAAATCATCAAAAGTAAAATCAAAAATACTTTTGACAGTTGGATTTATTTTCATTTTAGGGAGCGATCTTACCTCTCTAGACAACTGTAATTCTAATTGTTCTATGTGGTTGTTATAGATATGTGCGTCTCCAAAAGTATGAATAAACTCTCCTGCTTCATAACCACAAACTTGTGCAATCATCATTGTAAACAAAGCATAGGAAGCGATGTTAAAAGGAACTCCTAAAAATATGTCTGCACTTCTTTGATACAATTGGCAAGACAACTTGCCATCTGCAACGTAAAATTGAAAAAATGCATGACAAGGAGGCAACGCTGCTTTTCCGTTTGCAACATTCTCAGAGAATGAAACAGAGGTATCAGGTAATACCGATGGATTCCATGCAGAGACCAACATTCTTCTTGAATTAGGATTCGTTTTTAACGCACTTATGACTTCTTTTAACTGATCTACTTCATCACTGTTCCAATTTCTCCATTGATGCCCATAAACAGGTCCTAAATCTCCATTTTCATCTGCCCAATCATTCCAAATTCTCACCCCATTTTCTTGCAAATACCGAATATTCGTATCTCCTTTTATAAACCAAAGCAATTCGTAAACAATCGATTTTAAATGTAGTTTCTTAGTTGTAACCATAGGAAAACCCTCACTTAAATCAAAACGCATTTGATGCCCAAAAACGCTTTTTGTTCCGGTACCTGTTCGGTCCCCTTTTTCGTTTCCGTTTTCTAAAACATGCTTAACTAAATCGTGGTATTGCTTCATAATTCCTTCATTTCTTATTTATCAAAAATAAAAAAAGCTTCAATCTTATGAAATTGAAGCTTCAATTAATATCATAAAGTTATCAACTTTTTTTTGATAACAAAAAGGAACGTATTACCCTATAATCATCCCTGCAATTGTTGCAGACATCAAAGAAGCGATCGTCCCTCCTATTAGAGCTTTCATACCAAATTCTGACAACACTTTTCGCTGTCCTGGAGCCAAAGATCCAATACCCCCTATTTGAATTCCTATGGAGGCAAAGTTTGCAAAACCACACAACATATAAGTTGCCATAATTATAGACTTATTAAAGGTTAAATGCGTTGCATTTGCTACGTTTTTAAGTTCTGCTAATTGTATATAGCCCACAAACTCACTAGCGGCTAATTTAATTCCGAGTAATTGACCCATCATAGAAATATCTTGAACAGGCACTCCGATTAACCACATTAGAGGGGCAAAAATAGACCCCAAGACAAACTCTAATGACAAGGTTTCATAGGCTGAATTTCCTGCAATTATCGTGTTTAAAGTGGTGATCTCTCCCACCCAACCTAAAAGACCATTTAACATGGCGATAACAGCAACAAAAACCAACAACATTGCGCCAACATTTACTGCCAAACGCAATCCCTCTGTTGTCCCATTTGCAATAGCATCTAAAATATTAGACCCTATTTTTTCTTGAGAAACAGTAACATCAGTATTCACCTTTTCTGTCTGAGGATATAAAATTTTTGAAATTACGATGGCTCCTGGAGCAGCCATTACAGAAGCGGCTAAAAGATGCTTAGCAAAAACCAACTCTAAGGCTTTGTCTCCACCTCCTAAAAAACCAATATAAGCGGCCAATACGGCACCAGCTACAGTAGCCATACCCCCAATCATAACCAAGAGCATTTCTGACTTATTCATTTTTTCTAAATACGCTTTAATCAACAAAGGAGCTTCTGTTTGTCCTAAGAAGATATTACCTGCGACTGAGAGGCTTTCCATCCCAGAAATTCCTAAAAATTTAGACAATACGATTGCTAAAATCTTTACAACCTTTTGGATGATCCCCAAATAAAAGAACAGCGATGTTAAAGCCGAAAAGAATATAATTGTAGGAAGTACTTGAAAAGCAAAAATGTACCCGAATTTATTCATGTCTCCTACCATTCCTGCAAACAAAAATTCACTTCCTGCTTTGGTGTAAGCCAATATTTCAATGAATACACCACCAATAAACTCAAATATAGATTGAATAAACTCAATTTTTAAAACGCCTATAGCAATCAATAACTGTAAGAAAAGCCCGATTCCTACTTTTTTCCAATCGATTGCTTTTTTGTTAGCGCTACATAAAAAAGCAATTAAAATTAACGCCACCATTCCTAACACTCCTCTCCACAAACTACTCAAAGAAAAGCCCTGACTTGGAACTATTTCATCTAATACAGGGGCTATTTCTGCATTTTGAGAAAAAATTGAAATAGAAAATAAACAACAAAGTGTAATCAATATTTTTTTCATAATTTAATGTCTTTATATCAAGAACGTTTACTTATTTCGTCTCTAATTTTAGCTGCGAGCTCATATTTTTCTTCTGTAACTGCGTCGTTCAGACGTTTGTGAAGTTCTTTCAAAGAAACTTCAGAAAAAGAACTGTCTTTTTTGATTGGCAATTCTTCTAATTTTAATGTATCTTCTTTCGGATCAGATTGAGTATGCAAACCCAATTCTTCTTCCATTTTAAGAAAAACTCCTGCTTTTTCTAAAATATTTTCATAGGTATAAATTGGGGCCTCAAAACGAACGGCAATTGCTATTGCGTCTGAGGTTCTTGCGTCTATCGTTTCTTCCACTCCGTCTCGCTCACAAATCAAAGTAGAAAAGAAGACACCATCGACTAACTTATGAATCACAACTTCTTTTACAATAATCAAGAAACGATCTGAGAATGATTTGAACAAATCATGGGTAAGGGGTCTTGGGGGGCGGATTTCAGTTTCCAATGCAATTGCAATAGATTGGGCTTCAAAAGCTCCAATAATTATTGGCAATGTTCTGCTACCATCCATTTCACTCAAGACCAAAGCATAGGCTCCACTTTGAGTTTGGCTGTATGAAATACCTTTTATATTCAATTGTATTAAACTCATAATTTGTGCAGCTAAAACTAAAAAACTATGACATCATATTTTGCAAGCTTTCTAGGGGTACAATTTAATAAAAATAATAGCTTAAAATTCATATTTTTTCAAAATATTAAAGATTCTTTCTTAAGGAATTAAATCGATGAAAAAAATCAATGAAGGATCTTGTGAACCAGTAGAATTAAATATAAAACATAAAAAAAACCTATCAAAAAATGAGTTCTGATAGGTTTTTGTGTTATTTAAAAGGACTACTAGTACACTTCCTCAATAAAAGTTTATACTTGTTTAAATGCTTTTAGTTTTTCAATTAGTTTGGGCACTACCTCAAAAGCATCACCAACAATACCATAATCTGCAGCTTTGAAGAAAGGAGCTTCTGGATCTGTGTTGACAACTACTTTTACCTTAGAGGCATTCACCCCGGCTAAATGTTGAATAGCACCAGAAATTCCTATTGCAATATACAAGTTTGAAGCTACTGGCTTTCCGGTTTGACCAACATGCTCCGAATGAGGACGCCAACCTAAGTCTGAAACTGGTTTTGAACATGCAGTTGCAGCTCCCAAAACTGATGCCAACTCTTCAATCATTCCCCAGTTTTCTGGACCTTTTAAACCTCTACCTGCAGAAACAACCACATCTGCATCTGCAATGGTTACTGTTCCTGTAACTCTTTCTACTTTTTCTGACAAAACCCCCAATTCTATGATTGTAGGCTCAAAGACCTCTGATGATCCTGTTGTAGTATTTTCATGAATTCCAAAAGAATTTTTGGCCAATCCGATCACTTTAGTCTCAGTAGCGATGACTGTATCTGAAAAAGCTTTGTTTGAAAAAGCTTTTCTTTTAACTGTAAAGGGGCTTGTGCTAGAAGGAAGACTTACCGTATTTGAAGCATATCCAGCTTCTAAATTAACGGCCACTATTGGAGCTAAATACAAACCATCGATGCTCGAATCTAGAACCACAACTGTCGCAGTGTGCTGTTTTGCTACTTCTGTAACTATCGATGCGTATTGTTTTGCATTGAAAGTACCCAAAGATTCATTGGAAACTGTGATGATTTTTTCTGCTCCATAGGCATGTAGTTCTGAAGAATCAGTGGCGTTTATTGTAAGTACAACAATCGTTGTTCCAAGTTGCTCTGCAACTTTTTTACCATATGAAACTACTTCAAAAGCAGTTTTCTTAAATTTTCCTTCCGATGAATCGGCAAAAACTAAAACAGACATATTATATTATTTAGATTTTTATTTTTTGACTTCTTTTAAAATGTGTTATCAGACTTATTTTAACAACACTATTAAATTACTTTTGCTTCCGTATGGAGTAAGTTGATTAATTCGTCTACATTATCTGCAGCTACTAACTTAACAGATTCTCTTGGAGCTGGCTTTTCAAAAGATTGAACATTTGTAGCAGCATCTGTAGTGATCGCCTCAACAACTTCCAAAGGTTTTTTTCGCGCCATCATAATCCCACGCATGTTGGGAATTCGCAAATCCTTTTCTTCAACAATTCCTTTTTGCCCGGCAACTACCATCGGAAAGTTTGAGGAGACAATTTCATTTCCTCCATCAATTTCCCTTGAAGCAGAAATGGCTGTACCTTCGATATCTAAACCTACACAACCATTAATAAAATTAAAATCGATTAAGGTTGCTAACATTCCAGGCACCATTTGCCCGTTATAATCAGCAGATTCTTTCCCTGCCAATACCAAATCATATCCGCCTTTTCTTACAACTTCCGCTAGTTCTTTAGCCACTTGCAAACCATCTGTTGGAGTTATATTTACTCGTATCGCGTTGTCTGCACCAATTGCTAATGTTTTGCGTAAGGTAGGCTCTGTTTCAACACCTCCAACATTTACTACTGTTACAGAGGCTCCTTGTTTTTCTTTAAACCACATCGCTCTTGTCAGGCAAAACTCATCATAAGGATTGATCACAAACTGAACTCCGTTGGTGTCAAATTTTGTGTTATTTTCTATAAAATTAATCTTAGAGGTGGTGTCAGGAACATGGCTAATACACACTAATATTTTCATAGTATTTGATTTTTTATCTTTTGTAGATTACAAAATTACATCTTTTTTCTCAAAAAAATACTATGCATGCATAGTATTTTTAAAATTAAATACATTTTACGAAAACGATTGCGAATTAAATTAAAATTATTCTACCAGTTTGTAGTATCGTGATTAAAAAAATGACAATTATTTCCTTACTTTTGCTTCAGAAATTTTTAATTAAAAATACGAGATGAAAACAGTTCAATTCAGAGAAGCAATTTGCGAAGCAATGAGCGAAGAAATGCGCAGAGATGAAAGCATTTATTTAATGGGTGAAGAAGTTGCTGAATATAATGGTGCCTATAAAGCATCTAAAGGAATGTTAGATGAATTTGGTGCGAAACGTGTGATCGATACTCCTATTGCCGAACTTGGTTTTGCTGGAGTTGCTGTTGGCTCTGCAATGAATGGAAACAGACCGATTGTAGAATATATGACATTTAATTTTTCTTTGGTTGGAATTGACCAAATTATAAACAATGCTGCAAAAATCAGACAAATGTCTGGAGGACAATTTAATTGTCCTATTGTTTTTAGAGGACCGACAGCTTCTGCTGGTCAACTAGGAGCAACCCACTCTCAAGCATTTGAAAACTGGTTTGCAAATACTCCTGGTCTAAAGGTAATCGTCCCTTCGAATCCTTATGATGCAAAAGGGTTATTAAAAGCTGCTATTAGAGATGATGATCCAGTAATTTTTATGGAATCTGAACAAATGTATGGTGACAAAATGGAAATTCCAGAGGGAGAATATATCATTCCTATCGGAGTTGCAGACATTAAAAGAGAAGGAACAGATGTAACCATCGTTTCTTTTGGAAAAATAATCAAAGAAGCATACAAAGCTGCAGAAGAATTAGCCAAAGAAAATATTTCTGTTGAAATTATAGATTTAAGAACGGTTCGCCCTATGGATCATGCTGCTATTATCACCTCTGTTAAAAAGACAAATAGATTAGTTGTCCTAGAGGAGGCTTGGCCATTTGCAAGTGTTTCTTCAGAAATAACTTACAGAATACAAGAAGAAGCATTTGATTATTTAGATGCACCTATCAAAAGAATTACTACCGCAGATACTCCTGCTCCATATTCTCCTGTTTTATTTGAAAAATGGATCCCTAATTATAAAAATGTAATTGATGCTGTAAAAGAAGTGATGTATTTATAAAAACAGCGTCTTTTTAAACACTTAAAAAATCCTTTTTTCAACAATTGAAAAAAGGATTTTTAGTATCTGACTTTCTCTAGGTTTTTGCGAAAAGCATTGCGTAAATTCCAATTGATTTTTAATTGTAAAGCCTAATATAATTAGTATTTTTGCACGAAATTAAATAAAAAATACATGAATCCAGAAGAAGTAAAAACCTTTGATGTTTTAATAGAAATTCCTAAAGGAAGCAGAAATAAGTACGAGTATGATTTTAACTTACATAAAATCCGTTTCGACAGAATGTTATTTTCTTCGATGATGTACCCTGCAGATTATGGTTTTGTTCCTGAAACATTAGCTTTAGACGGTGACCCATTAGATGTGCTCGTTTTGGGGCATGAACCAACATTTCCAATGTGTGTTGTAGAGGTAAAACCTATTGGTGTTTTTCATATGGCAGACGAAAAAGGGCAGGATGAAAAAGTGATTTGCGTACCTGTTTCTGACCCAGTTTGGAACAACAAAAATGATTTATCTGATTTAAACCCTCACAGATTAAAAGAAATTGAACATTTTTTCAAAGTATATAAAGACTTAGAAAAGAAAAGAGTTGATGTAGGTGGCTGGGGAGATGCGAAAGAAGCAAGAGATATTTACAACGCATGTGTTGCTAGATATGAAGAAAGTGAACACAAAACGAACGGAGATTTTACGATTTAATAATTTACCCGTTAATAAATTATCAACCTCTTAAAATGTTATGTTTTAAGAGGTTTTTTAGTTCTATTTGAATTTCTTACTTTTACGAACGTTTTAAACTAATAAAAATAAAATTTTATATGGAATCAATGATGATTTGGATGCCAATAGTAATGGCTGGATTGGGCTTAGCCTATATGATAGTAAAAAAATCTTGGGTAATGAAACAAGATGCTGGTGACGGCAAAATGAAAGAAATAGCGGACCACATTTACGAAGGTGCATTGGCCTTCTTAAAAGCAGAATACAAATTACTAGCCATGTTTGTTCTTGGAGCAAGTATTGTTTTAGCTGGTGTATCATTCTTTGTTGAATCAACACACATACTTATTGTAGTTGCATTTATTATTGGAGCTATCTTTTCTGCTTTTGCAGGAAATATGGGAATGAAAATTGCAACCAAGACAAATGTTAGAACTACTCAAGCAGCTCGTACCAGTTTACCAAACGCATTAAATGTGTCTTTTGGTGGTGGAACTGTGATGGGATTAGGAGTTGCAGGTTTGGCTGTTTTAGGTTTGACCGCTTTCTTTATTTTGTTCTATCAACTATTTATGGACGGTCAATGGACCAATACTACAGACATGACAGTTGTATTAGAAACTTTAGCAGGATTCTCTTTAGGAGCAGAATCAATTGCGTTATTCGCAAGAGTTGGTGGAGGTATTTATACGAAAGCTGCTGACGTTGGTGCTGATCTAGTTGGTAAAGTTGAAGCAGGAATTCCAGAGGATGATCCTCGTAACCCAGCAACAATTGCTGATAACGTTGGTGATAATGTGGGTGACGTAGCAGGAATGGGAGCCGATTTATTTGGTTCATATGTAGCAACAGTATTGGCTGCTATGGTTCTAGGAAACTATGTGATCGAAGATATGGGTGGAGCAATCCAAGACGCTTTTGGAGGAATTGGTCCAATATTACTACCAATGTCAATAGCAGGTGTTGGAATTATCATTTCTATTATTGGTACCTTCTTAGTTAAAATTTCATCGAACGATGCAAAAGAAAGTCAAGTACAAAAAGCATTGAACATTGGTAACTGGACTTCTATTATATTGGTGGCAGTTGCTTGTTTCGGATTAGTAACTTGGATGTTACCAGAAACAATGCAAATGAGCTTCTTTGGTGAAGGTCTTCAAGACATTTCTTCAATGCGTGTATTTTATGCATGTTTGGTTGGTTTAATTGTGGGTGCAGGAATCTCTTCATTTACTGAATACTATACAGGATTGGGTTCTAAACCAATTTTAAAAATTGTACAACAATCAGCTACAGGTGCGGGAACAAACATTATTGCTGGTTTAGCTACCGGGATGATTTCTACGTTCTCTTCAGTGTTATTATTTGCTGCTGCAATTTGGGCTTCTTATGCTTTTGCAGGATTTTATGGAGTTGCGTTGGCTGCTTCTGCAATGATGGCAACAACAGCCATGCAATTAGCTATTGATGCTTTCGGACCAATTGCTGATAATGCAGGGGGTATTGCTGAAATGAGTGAGCAAGAACCAATCGTAAGAGAAAGAACTGATATTTTAGATGCTGTCGGAAATACAACTGCTGCAACAGGGAAAGGTTTTGCCATTGCTTCTGCCGCTTTAACTTCTTTAGCTTTATTTGCTGCTTACGTTACGTTTACAGGAATTGACGGAATTAATATTTTTAAAGCACCCGTATTGGCAATGTTATTTGTTGGTGGTATGGTTCCTGTTGTATTCTCTGCATTAGCAATGAATGCTGTTGGTAAGGCTGCAATGGAAATGGTGTACGAAGTAAGACGACAGTTTAAAGAAATTCCTGGAATTATGGAAGGAACTGGAAAACCAGATTATGCAAAATGTATTGATATTTCTACAAAAGCATCTTTGAAGGAAATGATGTTGCCAGGAATCTTAACCATAGGATTTCCAATAGCCGTGGTATTAATAGGAAAACTTGTTTATGCAGACAACAATATGTTAGTTGCAGAAATGTTAGGTGGATATATGGCTGGTGTTACTGTAAGTGGTGTTTTATGGGCTATCTTCCAGAACAACGCTGGTGGTGCTTGGGATAATGCTAAAAAATCTTTCGAAGCTGGTGTTGAAATTAATGGAGAAATGACTTACAAAGGTTCTCCTGCTCATGAAGCAGCGATCACCGGAGATACTGTTGGTGATCCATTTAAAGATACTTCTGGACCTTCAATGAATATTTTAATCAAACTTACTTGTTTGATAGGATTGGTTATTGCTCCTATTTTAGGAGGTCATGCTGTCACAGAGCATGCAGCAAACGAAATCAAAAAAGAAGTAACGGTAAAGACGGTACCGATGGAAGTGAATGTTGTGAGTGAAACTCCAACGACTCCTGAGACTCCAACTACTCCTGAAATACAGGCTGTAGAAAAAAAATAAATCAACCGATTACAAGCATAAAAAAAACACCTCTAATGAGGTGTTTTTTTTATGCTTATTTTTTTCTATAATGCATATCGCTGTGGGCCTCCTCTTCGAATTTCCTCATTTGCAAATTCTTCAAATTGTTTAAAATTTACTCTAAATGCATTCGATAATTTAAAAGCTGTTTTGTAATAGGCATCATCATTATTCCATGTTTTTCTTGGACTTAATAACGCTGACGGTACCCCAGGACAGGTTCTTGGTTGGGCTACCCCAAATACAGAATGAATGTGATAATCTTCATAGGTATAATCCTTTAATTTACCCTCTAAAACTGCAGTAATCATTGCTCTTGTATACTTTAAAGGCATTCTTCTTCCAACCCCATATTGCCCTCCAGACCAACCGGTATTTACAAGCCATACATTGACACCTGCTTCTTGCATCTTTTCACTTAACATTTCTGCATATCTTGTAGGATGTAAAGGCATAAAAGGTGCACCAAAACAAGCAGAAAAACTGGGTGTTGGCTCATTCACTCCTGCTTCAGTTCCAGCAACTTTTGCTGTATATCCAGAGATAAAATGATAGGCCGCTTGACTAGGAGTCAATTTAGAAATAGGAGGCAAAACACCAAATGCATCAGCTGTTAAAAAGAAAATATTTTTTGGGTTTTTACCTATTGAGGGTACTTGTATATTCTCTATATGATGAATTGGATAACTCACTCTTGTATTTTGGGTGATCGAAGTATCTGTAAAATCGACAACACCATTTGCATCCATGACTACATTTTCAAGAATAGCCCCTTTTTTAATCGCTGAAAAAATTTCTGGTTCTTGTTGTTGTGACAAATGAATTACTTTTGCATAACAACCACCTTCAAAATTAAAAACGGAATTTTCTGCGGTCCAACCGTGCTCATCATCGCCAATTAAACTTCTTTCTGGATCTGTAGATAAGGTCGTTTTTCCGGTTCCTGATAATCCAAAGAAAATTGCAGTATCTCCCTCTTTTCCAATATTTGCAGAACAGTGCATTGGTAGGGTGTTTTTATAAACTGGAAGCAGAAAGTTTAAAGCAGAAAAAATTCCTTTTTTAATTTCACCTGTATATCCTGTACCCCCAATTAAAGCAATTTTTTTAGTAAAATTTAAAATCGCAAAATTATGTTGTCGCGTTCCGTCCTCTTTCGGATTTGCCATAAAATTCGGAGCATTTACAACAGTCCATTCAGGAGAAAAATCTTCGAGTTCTGTTACTGTAGGTCTTAAAAACATGTTATAAGCAAATAAATTGCTCCAAGGATATTCAGTAATAACTCTAATATTTAGTTTATAACTCTCGTCTGCACATGCATAAGAATCTCTAACAAAGACCTCTTTACCAGAAAGATAGCTAGTTACTTTATCATACAGTAGATCAAACTTTTTAGAATCGAAGGGTAAATTAATGTCACTCCACCAAACCTCATCTTTGGTTATCGCGTCTTTTACGATAAAACGATCCTTGGGAGATCTTCCCGTAAATTCTCCAGTATTTACGGCTATTGCTCCTAAAGAGGAGGCAACACCTTGATCTTTTTTAATTGTTTCTTCCTGTAATTCCTCTGAAGTTAACTGATAACGAATTATTGCATTTTTGATTCCTAAATCGGTTAACGAAATCGATTTCGTAGTGTGATCTACCATGTGAATTTTTTTTAATATAAATGTCTATTAATTTATCAAACAAAACTACATAATTATTTAATAAAGGATTATAATTTAACTTAAAATTAGTGTACTATTTGTTTTTGTGTTTTTTATAGAAACACAAGATCATAAAAATCCAACCGATGATAAAGGCGAGTCCCCCAAGTGGAGTCAAAAACCAGATAGATTTTACCGAAATTGAGGTGAAATGAATCAAATAAATAGAACCAGAAAAAAGAAGAATTCCAGTAACAAAGAGATACGTAATCCTATTTTTTTGTGAAATCGTAAATTGATCATAACCATTTACGAATAAAAGTACAATGGCGTGATACATTTGATAGCGGACTCCAGTTTCGAAACTAGACAATTCATCAATAGACAAAATCTCTTTTAAAGCATGAGCCCCGAAAGCCCCTAAAATAATGGCAACCATTCCAAAAAAGGAGGCAATAATTAAATTTTTAAACATTTTTAATGGTTTTTGTTAAATTTTAAACAAAAAGAGTATCTTCGTATACCAACAAAAATAAGTTATTATTAATGAAAAACATCCTAATTATTGGTGCTGGAAAATCAAGTTCATATCTAATCAAATATTTACTTGAAAAATCTAACAACGAAAACTTGCGTTTGACGATTGGCGATATTTGCACGGAGAATGCAGACCTGATGATACAGAATCATAAAAATGCAAAAAGTATTCTTTTAGATGTTTTTAATTTAGAACAACGTCAAAAACTTATAAAAAAATCGGATCTAGTAATCTCTATGTTGCCTGCAAGATTTCATGTAGAAGTCGCAAAAGATTGTATTTCCTTTGGAAAACATATGGTAACGGCTTCTTATATTTCAAAAGAAATGAAAGCATTAGATAAAGCTGCTAAAGAAAAGGGGTTAGTATTCATGAATGAAATTGGAGTAGATCCCGGTATAGACCATATGAGTGCTATGCAAATCATTGATCAAATTAAAGGAATCGGTGGTAAAATGTTACTTTTTGAATCTTTTACTGGCGGTTTGGTTGCTCCAGAGAATGACAACAATTTATGGAATTATAAATTTACATGGAATCCTCGAAATGTGGTTTTAGCTGGGCAAGGTGGTGCTGCCATGTTTATACAAGAAGGTACCTACAAATACATTCCGTACCATAAATTATTTAGGAGAACTGAATTTTTAAACATTAATGGAAGCGGTAATTATGAGGCCTATGCTAATAGAGACTCACTGAAGTATCGTAGTATCTATGGATTGGATGGGATTCCAACAATGTATAGAGGAACCATCAGAAAAGTTGGGTTTTCAAGAGCGTGGAATATTTTTGTTCAATTAGGGATGACCGATGATTCTTATACCATACAAAATTCAGAAAGCATGAGTTATCGTGATTTTGTAAATTTATTTTTAGCCTATTCCCCCTCGGACTCTGTAGAATTGAAATTGCGATCCTATCTTAACATTGACCAAGACGATCTTATGTGGGCAAAATTAATAGAACTGGATCTTTTTAATCCAACAAAGAAAATAAAACTAAAAAATGCGACACCCGCTCAAATACTCCAAAAGATTTTAGAAGATTCTTGGACCTTAGAAGAAAAAGAAAAAGACATGATCGTCATGCAGCATCTTTTTGGATATGAAATTAATGGAGAAAAAAAACAAATTGAAAGTAGCTTGGTGGTAAAAGGAGAAAATCAAAATTACACAGCGATGGCAAAAACAGTAGGATTACCAGTAGCGATTGCAGCTTTAAAAATCTTACAAGGAGAGATTAAAACTCCAGGGGTTCAGTTGCCTATTTCTAAGGAGGTATATGAACCTATTTTAAAAGAATTAAAGGAATATGGGGTACACTTCATAGAAAAGAATACTTCCTATCTTGGGTATAATCCTAACGTAGGATGATTACATTTTTAAGTAAAAATCTTTTGTCAAATTAACATAGGCTTCTGTGTACTGATGACGAGATAACTCTATGATTAAATGTTCTTCTTTTATGTTGGTTTTAGTGAGAGAAAACTCTAATAAAGTTCTTTTTATTTCTGACAATGAATTCCCTTGAACTCTGCAAACTCGATTTAAAAATAAATTGTTTTTAGCTGCCAAGCTAATAAAATTAGGTTCTTCTAAAAAAGGAAGAATTACTACAAATTTTCCATTTTTTGAAATAATATTGACAACGCCTTCAACCAATTCTTTAAAAGATAAAAACGAGGTAGAACGGGCTTTATTTCTTGCACTATTTTCAGTCTCAAAACCAGCTGTATAAAATGGTGGATTCGAAACGATTAAGTCATAAGTTTCCTCATCAGCAGCAATTTCACTAGCAAACTCCTGAAAAGTAGCATGGTAACAATACAAACGATCACTCCAACTTGATCGCTCGAAATTCTCAACCGTTTGTTCATAGGCATTCTCATCAAGCTCAACTGCATCGATATTCAGCGCATCAGATCGTTGTGCCAGCATTAATGAAACAACCCCTGTTCCAGCACCGATATCTAAAATTGAATCCGGAAAATCAGTTACAGAACTCCAAGCACCCAATAGCACGCCATCTGTTCCAACTTTCATGGCGGTTTTGTCTTGGTGAATGGTAAATTCTTTAAATTGAAATGGCTTAGACACAATTAAATGATTTTTTTAACTAAAAAAATTCTATGCAAACTGAACATAGAATTTTTTATTATTTTGCAGAAAGGAAGGGATTCGAACCCTCGATACGTTGCCGTATACACGCTTTCCAAGCGTGCGCCTTCGACCACTCGGCCACCTTTCTTTATAAATAGAGTTCTATCAATCCTTTTGGAGTTTCGACCTCTATACTTTTATGATCTCTATCCACTTTTTTGATGAATTGATCAATCATTGGGATAAAAACTTCTTTTCCTTCTCGGTCAATTTCAAAAAGAGGTTGGGCTGCTTTGTCATTTATATGAACAATAGTACCAACATCTCCAAAATTTACATCTACAATGGTAAAGCCAATTACTTCATGAAAATAAAATTTATTTCCAGATAATTTAGGCAACATTGTTGAAGGTAAATAAATACCACACTTTAAAATAGCATTAGCTTCTTCCTCAGAATATACATCTTCAAATTGAACACGCAATTGATTTCCCTTGTGAAGCGAGCTTTTATCTATAAAAAATGGAACCAGATTACTGCCAAATTCGACATAAACTGATTCCATTTCTTTATACAACTCAGGCTCATCTGTATCTAACTTGATAACAACCTCACCTTTAAAACTATATTTCGTTACGATTTTGCCTAAATAAAAACAATCTTCTTTACGCATTGCCGTAGAAATTTATAATTTATTCTGCTGCTTTTTCTTCTGCTGCTTCAGTTGCTTCTGGAGCTGCTTCAGTTGCTTCTGCTACTGCTTCAGTTTCAGCTACTTCTTCTTCAACAACCTCCTCAACTACTGGCTTCGCTGCTTCAATTCTTGCTTCATTAACCGCTTTTTCAGCCGCTAAAGCTTTCGCTTTTGCTTCAGATTGAGCTTTGGATAATCCTGCTTCTTTATCTGAAATTTTGGTAGCTTTTTCTTCTAACCATGCAGCAAACTTAGCATCAGCTTGTTCTTGTGTCAATGCACCTTTGCGGATACCTCCAACTAAATGATTCTTTAACATGGCACCTTTGTAAGATAAAATGTTCTTTGCAGTATCTGTTGGTTGCGCACCATTTTGTAACCATTCTACAGCTTTATCGATGTTTAAATCAATAATTGCAGGGTTTACATTTGGGTTGTAAGTACCTATTTTTTCTAAGTATTTACCATCTCTTTTTGCACGAGCATCTGCGGCAACAATCCAATAGAATGGTTTCCCTTTTTTACCGTGTCTTTGTAATCTAATCTTTACAGACATAATTTGTTAATTTTTAAAGGTTCTCGACCTTGATTATTAAAAATCTTACCATCTCGTGGTAAGTGGGCGCAAAAATACAAAACCTTTTTTAACTATGGCTTTAATTCTGAAAAAAATCTTTAAAAAAAGGAACTCATCATTCTCACTTTTTCGAATCTTAAAAGGAAGTAAACAATAAACATCCGTTAATAACTTCTGACTTAAAATCTCATCAAAAAAAACTATTTTTACACTGCGTTTAAACAATTCAACGCTTCAATAAATAAACATTCTTCATGTACTTAATTTTTGACACTGAAACCACCGGTTTACCAAAAAGCTGGAATGCACCAATTACCAATACTGATAATTGGCCAAGATGTGTTCAAATTGCTTGGCAATTGCATGATAAAATGGGGTCTGTTGTAGCACACAATGATTTTTTGATAAAACCCGATGGCTATAACATTCCTTATGATGCAGAGAGAATTCATGGGATTTCTACAGAATTAGCTGAAGAACAAGGAATTGCCTTAGCAGAGGGATTGAAGTTATTTCAGGAAGCCTTACAGAAAACAACATTTATTGTAGGTCAAAATTTAAATTTTGATTTGAATATTATGGGGTGTGAATTTCATAGACTCGGAATTGAAAACAACCTAACCTCACTTCCAATTCTTGACACGTGTACTGAAAAAACAGCATTCATGTGTAAAATTCCTGGAGGTCGTGGGGGAAAATTCAAACTCCCAACCTTAACCGAATTGCACCAGCATTTATTTGGTGTTGGTTTTGGAGAAGCTCACAACGCGACTGCTGATGTTGAAGCAACAACACGATGTTTTTTAGAATTAATTCGATTAGGTGAATTTACAAAAGAGCAGTTAGCTGTTGAAGCTGATTATTTCAAAGAGTTCTCTGAAGAAAATCCAACACCCATTCAAGTTATTGGATTGAAGCATATCAATCTTAAAAAAGAAAGTGAAACAATTCGCAAACGTCTCGATAAATTAAAAAATGTTGAAACAACACAAACTACTTCAGAGGGATTAGCTGCGCTAGAAAATGTACAATTTTCACATTTACACAACCATACACAATTTTCTGTTTTACAGTCTACCATGCAAATTGGTAACATTATAAAAGCAGCTGCAAAAGACAACATGCCTGCAGTTGCCATGACAGATACCGCAAACATGATGGCTTCCTTTCATTTTGTCAGCGCTATTCTAAATCATAATAAAACTGCAGAAACTCCGATGAAACCAATTGTTGGATGTGAATTTAATATTTGTGAAGATCATAAAAATAAGTCTGTAAAAGACAATGGACATCAAGTTGTTTTGTTGGCAAAAAACAAAAAAGGATACCACAATTTAGCGAAAATGTCTTCCATTGCTTTTGTTGACGGGTTTTATTACGTTCCAAGAATTGATAGAGAAATTGTCAAAAAGTACAAAGAAGATATCATTGTTTTAACAGGAAATTTATATGGTGAGGTTCCAAGTAAAATTTTAAATCTTGGAGAAAAACAGGCTGAAGATGCGCTGCTTTGGTGGAAAGAAGAATTTAAAGACGATTTTTATATTGAGTTAATGCGTCACAATCAACAAGACGAAACCATTGTAAATGAAACCTTGTTAAAATTTTCTAAAAAACATGCTGTTAAAATTATAGCGACAAACAACACTTTTTATCTAGAAAAAAAAGATGCCAATGCACACGATATTTTATTGTGCGTAAAAGATGGTGAAAAACAGGCTACTCCTAAAGGAAAAGGACGTGGTTACAGATATGGTTTACCCAATGAAGAATATTATTTCAAGTCTTCGGACGAAATGAAAACTTTATTTGCAGACTTGCCCGAAGCCATCACTAATATCCAAGAAATTGTAGATAAAATCGAAGTTTTTACCTTAGCCAGAGATGTACTATTACCGGCTTTTGACATTCCTGATGAATTTAAAGATCGTAAGGATTTAGAGGATAAAGGAAAACGAGGAGAAAATAATTTCTTAAAACACCTGACTTTTGTAGGAGCAAAAAAAAGATACGGAGAAATTACAGCAGCGATTAAGGAACGCTTAGATTTTGAGCTTTCAGTAATAGAAAAAACAGGATATCCGGGTTATTTCTTAATTGTTGAAGACTTTATTAGAGAAGCAAGAAATATGGATGTTGCTGTAGGTCCTGGACGGGGTTCCGCGGCAGGATCTGTGGTTGCTTACTGTTTATGGATTACCAACATCGATCCGATCAAATACGATTTACTTTTTGAGCGTTTTTTAAACCCAGAACGTATTTCTATGCCAGATATCGATATCGATTTTGATGACGAAGGACGTGGAAGAGTGATGGATTATGTGATCAATAAATACGGCGCAAATCAGGTTGCCCAAATTATTACCTATGGAACCATGGCTGCAAAATCTTCTATCAGAGATACTGCAAGAGTCTTAGACTTACCCCTCTTTGAAGCAGATAGAATTGCAAAATTGATTCCGAACATCAAACTGAAAAATATTTTTGGTGAAGATGCAAAAAGTAAAGGAAAAGTTGCAGGTCTTCGAGCAGAAGAAAAAGTAATGATTGAAGAATTGAAAACCATCTCTTTAGGGATGGGTGTTGATTCTGAGACCATCAACAAAGCGACTATTTTAGAGGGCTCTGTTAGAAATACTGGAATTCATGCTTGTGGGGTGATTATTACTCCCAGTGATATCACAAATTATGTTCCAGTAGCCCTAGCAAAGGACTCTGACATGTATGTGACTCAATTTGATAATTCTGTCGTTGAATCTGCAGGTTTGTTAAAAATGGATTTCTTAGGATTAAAAACCCTGACATTAATTAAGGATACTGTAAAAATTGTAAAAGCGAAACATAATGTTGCATTAGATCCTGAAAACTTTCCTTTGGACGATGAAAAAACCTATGAACTCTTTCAAAAAGGAGAAACTGTAGGAATTTTTCAATATGAATCTCCAGGAATGCAAAAACATATGCGTTCGTTAAAACCGACTGTATTTGCAGATTTAATTGCAATGAATGCATTATACAGACCTGGACCAATGGAATATATACCCTCCTTTATTAACAGGAAACACGGTACAGAAGACATTGAATATGATTTACCTGCCATGGAAGAATACCTGGCAGAAACTTATGGGATCACAGTGTACCAAGAGCAAGTGATGTTACTTTCCCAGAAATTGGCAGATTTCACGAAAGGTGAAGCGGATGTTTTACGGAAAGCGATGGGTAAAAAACAAATTGCGGTTTTGGATAAAATGAAACCAAAATTTATAGAACAAGCTGCTGTAAATGGTCATGATGCGGAAAAATTAGAAAAAATATGGAAAGATTGGGAAGCATTTGCTAGTTATGCTTTTAACAAATCTCACTCTACCTGTTATGCTTGGATTGCCTATCAAACTGCTTATCTAAAAGCACACTATCCTGCAGAATATATGGCTTCCGTATTGTCTAATAATATGAATGATATTAAGTCTGTTTCATTCTTCATGGAGGAATGTAGGAGAATGGGATTGGCTGTTTTAGGACCCGACTTAAATGAATCTTACCTTAAGTTCTCGGTAAATAAAGAAGGTGCTGTACGCTTTGGAATGGCAGCTGTTAAAGGGGTCGGTGCTTCTGCCGTGAGAGCCATTATTAAAGAACGGAAAGAAAACGGAAATTTTACTTCAATTTTTGACCTGGCTAAACGCGTAGATTTGCGTGCAGCCAATAAAAAATCATTTGACAGCTTGGTAAAAGCTGGAGCTTTTGATTCTTTTTCTGACACCCATAGAGCTCAATATTTTTCTACAGATGAGAAAGGGCTTACATTTTTAGAACGTGCCATGAAATTTGGAAGTAAGTTTCAAGAAAATAAAAATTCTGCCCAAGTGTCTATGTTTGGTGAAGCCTCCACGGTGCAATTTCCAGAACCCGACATTCCAAAATGTGAAACATGGGGTACAATGGAACTTTTATCTCAAGAAAAAGAAGTCATAGGGATTTATATTTCTGCACATCCTTTAGACGATTTTAAAAACGAAATGATTTTTTGCAATGCATCTTTGAGACATTTTAAGGGTGATATTGGAAAATACGTGGGAATGAATTTGTCTTTTGCAGGAATCATTTCTGATGTTCAGCATCGAGTTTCTAAGGCTGGAAAAGGATGGGCTTTATTTACCATTGAAGATTATAACGATAGTAATGAATTTCGAATATTTGGTGAAGAGTATTTAAAATTGAAGCACTTTTTAGTGCCAAACTCTTTCTTATTTGTTCGTTCTACGATTCAGCCAGGTTGGACAAACAAAGAAGGAGTTACTGGAGAACCTCGGTTAAAATTTACAGAAATGAAGCTTTTGCATGACATCATGGATGAGCTTTGTAAAAAAATTACGATTAACATTTCCTTAGAAGAAATAAAAGAAAATACGATTTTAAATCTTGAAACTGTCTTAAAAAACAACCCTGGAAAACAATCTTTACATTTCAATATTTGGGATGCCAAAGAAAAAATTGAAGTAAATTTACCAAGTAGAAATACTAAAATTAAAATTTCTTCAGAATTATTAACTACTTTAGAGCAACAAAAATTTGATTATAAATTGAACTAAACAACTATGGTATGATAATTGTTTAATTCTTTCTAAAAATGTTATGAAAAAAAAGATACTTCCTGTTTTAATTATTTTATTGATATATAGTTGTAGTAGTGTAAAAAAAACAAGACAAGCTATCAATAAAGGAAATTATGAAACAGCCATAAATATTGCTGTTAAAAAACTCCAAAATAATAAATCAAAAAAAAGAAATCAACCACATGTATTAATGTTGAAGGAAGCTTTTGACAAAGCTGTCATGGAAGATCATGAAAAGATTACATTCCTGAAAAATGAAAATAACATCGAGAAAATCGAAGTATTATTTAATTTATACCATAGACTTTCAGACCGACAAAAAAAAATACAACCTCTTTTACCATTAGTTTTATTAAAAACAAATAAAGAAGTAAATTTTGATTTGATAAATTATCAAAAACATATTTTAGAAACAAAACAAAAATTAGTTACTCATTTATACAACAAATCAATCGTTAAGCTTGAACTCGAAAATTTATCAAAATTAGCGTACAGAGCCATTTATGATGACTTAAGTTATATTCAAAAATTATCTCCCAATTATAGAGATGTAACTACTTTATTAAAAACAAGCCATCAGAAAGGAACAGACTTGGTATATGTTACTATACAAAACCAAACAGATCAGGTAATTCCTAAAAGATTAGAACAAGATTTACTAAATTTTGACACTTATAGATTGAATAATTTTTGGACAATATATCATGATAAAAAAGATAAAAGGCTTGCTTATGATTACCAATTAGAACTCAATTTCAGAAAGATTAATATATCACCAGAACGAGTAAATGAAAAAGAATTAATTAGAGAAAAAGAAGTTGAACAAACCATATACAGTAAAGATAGTTTGGGTAAAAAAATAGCCTCTATAAAAAAGGTAAATGCTACATGTACTATTTACCAAATAACACAATCAAAAATCTGTGAAATTAGAGGGAATGTGAAGTATATTGATTTAAAAGCCAACAATCAAATTGTTGAAAATTTCCCTTTAGTGAGTGGATATACGTTTAGGCATATCTATGGAAATTATCGTGGTGACAAAAGAGCTTTAAATGACCGATTTATAGAAATTATTACGAACAAAGTAGTTCCTTTTCCGAGTAACGAACAAATGATTTATGACACTGGAAAAGATTTGAAGAACAAGCTTAAAATTATTTTTAGAAATAATAATTTTAGATAAAATCTAATTTGTAAACTCTCTGAAAAGAGTCTCTAAATTTTTATTGGAAGTCGTAAGTTCTAAGATTTTTACCTTATTTTCTTGTGCGAAATCAAATAATTTAGGTCGCATATCTTCATTATTTGTAAACCGAAGATGCCAGGTGTTATCTTTAAGGTCCTTGAATGAAATAAGGTTTTCAAGTTGATTAATTTTTGCAGAAGTTAGGCTACTATCAAAAATAACATTGATGTTTTGTTCCTGCTTGTCTTGAAGTTCAACAAGCGTGTTATCTCGAATTATTTGGCCTTTCTTAATAATGATTACTCGATCGCAAATGGCTTCTACCTCTTGCATAATATGTGTAGAAAACAAGACTGTTTTATCTTTTCCTAATTTTTTTATTAATGCTCTAATTTCTATCAATTGATTTGGATCCAGACCCGTAGTTGGTTCATCTAAAATCAATACTTTTGGATTGTGTAAGATAGCTGCAGCGATCCCAACTCTTTGCTGATATCCTTTGGATAATTGATGAATTTTTTTATGAGCTTCAGAAGTCAAACCAACTTGAACAATACAGTCGTCAACTTGACTTTTATCAACCTTAAAAATGGATGCTTGGAACTGCAAATACTCACGCACAAACATCTCTTCGTACAAAGGATTGTGCTCTGGCAAATACCCTATTATTTTTTGGGCATCTAATGGATTTTCTAACACATTTATTTCATCAATAAAAACAGCACCGGCGGTGGGTTTTAGAAACCCTGTAAGAATCTTCATCATCGTTGATTTTCCTGCTCCATTAGGACCTAAAAAACCAATAACTTGCCCCTTATCTGCAGAAAAGGAAACGCTGTCTAATGCTTTTTGACTTTTATAGAATTTAGAAACAGAAGAAACTTTTATAGACATGTGATAAATGTAATTTAAATTCTATCATTAACGAAAAAATTCTTTTTTTAATTTATAGAAAAAAACATTTTATACCGCTTTTTTAGTGCTGTAAAAATAAAAGCAACTAAAAAAAGACGCAAAATTATTGCGTCTTTTTTTAGCTATTTTGTGATGATTAAAGTTGGTAGCGCACCCTAAGGCTTATCAACCTTGGTAGAACAAATGTTTCTCTAATATTGTTAGAGATATTCCCAATATTAACACTCGTTAAAGAATCTGTACCTAATAAGTTACTCCCTTCCAATTCATACTCCCACTTTGCATCTCTATCTTTTCGATATCCCATTGTAAAGTTTAGCACATCAAAAGAATTTTGAACCTCACCTTCTTGCCTTACTTCAGTATACTTATAATCTGTTCTTATGGTCAAAGAGTTCCAAATATATGCATCAAAACTAATAGAGGGTGCAATGGTTGCTGATTTAAAATTCGTTGTAGTGCTATTTAACAAACTGGTAATATCTTGATCGTTAAAAGACATATTATACCGTAAAGTGATGTTTGGAGCTTTTGTAAAATTAGTATTTATAGAAGGTCTTATAGAATACGAATTGGTTTGTATTTTGTTCTGGTTGTCTCCGAAGAATTGATAACTTCTATTTTTATTATAATTCCCCGAAATTTTTGTTCTTATTTTTTTGAACGTTTTACTAAAACTAGCTATCGCAAGTATACTTTCAGTATCGAAAGGTAAGTTTTGGTTTGTACGTGTAGACACATTGGAACCAGGGATAAAATTAGCAATACTCCCAATTTGGTCAATAGATTTCGTATGTCGTAAAAGAGCAAACATACTCGTTCCGTTGTATAAATTAAAATTGCTGTAATTTAATGATGTACTTTGATTTGTACCATTCATTAAATTGTTGTTACCGTAGAAGAAATTATTATAACTGTTGGCAACTAAACCTTCAGCAAGTTGATTTACATCCGTAAAATTAACCTCTTGCTTATATCGAAAGGTTAGGCTCTCGCTTCTTTTAAACTGAGCAATCGTTTCAAACTCTGGTAAGAATTTATAAAAACTATCTTCATACATTTTTGAGCCTCCAAATTGAGTATTGTTGATACTGTATGCATGGGCAGTAAACCCAGGTGTAAAGGTGAAAATTCCAGTTTTTAATCGATAACGTAAACCTGCGTAAATATCTGTAAAATTGTATTCTGTATCGTTGGCTGTATTAGTATTCGCAATTCCTGGAATAGTTGGATTTGGTTCAAATTCTGAGTTATTATCTAGAATCTGATAGAACCTAGAATCAAAATTTTGCTTACTCAAGATAGATCCACCCACAAAATTTAAATTACTTTTTTGATTTAAAATATAATAGTAGTCTAATTTTGCATCTAATTGATTTGATTTTACGCTTCTATCTTGATTGAATAAATACTGTTGCACATTGGTCTCAAAACCTAACTCTTCTGCAACAGGATCAAATCCGTCTTGGTCACTACTTGGATTATTTTCTAAGGAAGCGGCATAAAAAGGATCTTCATCTTGAAATAAATGTTGCACTTCTAAGGCAAAAATACTTTTTTCAGTAGCGGTATAGAAATAACTTAAATTTTGGTTAATTCTAAAAGGGGTAGCATTTTCCTTTTCAATGATATTGTTACCAACAACTTGAGAACTTGTATTGTCAGTTCTAAATTCGTTTGAAAAACGACCAATAAAGTCATAGTTCATTTGGTTGTTTATATTTTTCCTGTAGATACTCCCAAGTTTCACTAAACCAGTATTACTTGTTTGATCTGTAGTGCTTTCTGTAACATCGTCAGGTATGTTCGGATTTGTATAGTCAATCAGATTTCTGTTTTTTTGCCCATTTTTATTGGAAGACCAAATTAAAAAACCACTTAGATCTAATTTTGGATTTGGAGAATAACTAAAATTTAAGGCAGATAGTTTCGTTTCAATTCTATTGGCATTTCTTGTGTTTGCAGAGAGAAACCCTATTCCTGCACTGGCAAGATTAATATTTGTTCCGTTGGAGGGACTTTCGCTGACAAAACCACCACTAAATCCTCTAAGATCATTTCTCCCTAGAACAACTTCACCTAGATTGTTTACATCACCAATAACATTTAGGGTATATTTCGGAGTATAGTAAAATAATTTAGGTTGAAAAAGATACAGAGATTCATTTGGGGTTGATCCTGCACCTGCTAGGACATCTCCGAACCAAAAATTCTTTTTACCTTCTTTTAATTTGATATTAATAGCAACCCTATCCTGGTTGTTTTGAACACCACTCAACTGGTTCACACTCGAATAGTTTCTTAAAACCTGAATTTTATCTACCGCATTGGAAGGAATATTTTTAGAGGCTAATTTTGTATCACCACTAAAGAAGTCCTTACCATCTACAGTGATTTTTTCAACTGCTTTTCCCTCAACTTCAATTTCACCTGCATCATTAATTTCTACACCCGGTAATTTCTTTAAAACATCTTCTAACTTTCGTTCAGATCCATTTTTAAAGGAATCCGCATTGTAAATGATGGTATCTCCTTTAACAATTACTGGCATTTTAGAAACAATACTAATACCGTCCAACATTTTATCTTCATTCATCGTAAAGTTGAATGATTGATTTGATTCTTTCGTTTTAACAAATTGACTAATTTCTGAATATCCTATGTAACTGATTTTAACATTATAGGTAGTATTTGTTTTTAAGTCTAATTTAAAATTCCCTTTTGCGTCTGTAAAACCAAAAGAAACAATTCTTTTGGCTACCGTATCTAATGCGATAACATTTGCCATTTCTAGCGGTGTTCCAATCGAATCTTTCACAACACCCGTTAATTGCACTTGTGAAAAGGAAGTCCAAGAGACCAACAACATAAAAATAAATCCTATTTTTTTCATTTATAATTTGATTAAGTATTCAAGGTAAAATATAATTTTTGTTTATTTTCTTCCGCGATTACCTCTGTTTTTAAAACGCTCTTTTAATTCCTGAGTTTTTACTTTCACGATATCCGTGTATTCATCTCTAGTCACTTTTTTTCCTTTTGCAGGTGCTTTGATTTTTATTGGCTCTTCAGAGTTAATAGCTACCTCCGTACACAACATCGTTGTTCTACCTGCGTTTAACTCTAAAATTAAACCCGGTAAACCCCAATATACATCTGGTCCAGAACTAACTGGAATTTGAGGTGTATACCACGCCGTAACTGTTAGCATCTTTTTTGCTGGCTTTTCAGCAACTGCAGTAGAATCTTTTTTCTTGTTTTTTCTACTTCTACTAAAAATACTTCCCCAATCTACTTTGGTATCTTCCTTGACTAAAGTTGCCTTATAACAGGTGTAATTTCCAATTTTCTTGGTTTCCATTCCTAATTCCCATTGAAGCGGTTCCATCTTTTCTGACACAAGAAACCTTTTACTAAACATTTCTACATCTTCTATCATGTTTTTTTCTGAAACATTCTTATAAATAGAACCCTGTCCGTTACTTCTTGACCAACTTGGTCCTGAAGCTCCTGGTCCTTCTAACTGAACATTTTCTCTGAAAGAAGAAGTTGTTTTATTAAAACTTAACGTGTACGTTTTTTCTAAAAAACTCTTGAAACGATTCATCATTTGTTTCTTTTGTTGTTCAGACATTTTATCGTACCTACTCATATCCATGGTAGTTTTTGACATGTACGTTGCTTTCCCTTGAAAATTATTTTGTGAAAAAGTTACAACACTAAACAAAAGTATTGCTAGAATGATTATTTGTTTCATAATTTTTAAATTCAGTTATTTTCAAACAAAAATAGTTTTAAAAGAAAATTAAAAGACTTAAAAAAAACTTAAAAGTTTATTTTTTTTAATAACGCTTGACAAATACTTAAACGTTATACTACCTATTATCCACCTATTTGAATTTCAAAAGCGCTGCCGCCATCTCTACTTCTGAAGCGGTTCATCAATTCTTTGGATTTTTCTATCGAAATTTCTTCAAACTTCTTTTGGGTAACTTGTTTTCCTTTTGAGGGCGCTTTGATAACGATTGTTTCTGAAGGATTCAAAACTACTTCGGTACATACAATTGTTAAACCGTCGTCATTTACTTCTAAAATCAATCCTGGCAAACCACCATAATTACCGGGACCGTTACTAATTGGAATATTTGGAGTATACCATGCAATAACAGTTGTTTTTTTTGTTTTATTTATCTCCTGTATTTCACCATCTACAAAATCTAATTCAATAGTATCTTCTTCTTTTTCAAAGAGAGCCTTATAACAAGTATAGATTCCTATATTTTTTGTTTCACCTGTTAACTCCCAATCATATTCAATAAAATTATCTTTAATTAAAAATACTTTACCCATTAATTCCTTTTTATTGGTGATTCTTTGCTCATTGAGGTTTTTATAAAATTCTTCCGAACTTCCTGATCCCCCCTCAAAAATGACCATTAAACCATTTTGCTGGGGCACTTTGGGTGCATCGAGAACTTGCTCCTCTTTATACATAGACTCTGCCCTGGTGAAATCTAGTATAAATGTCTTTTGAAACATTTTCCTCATTTGTGCCTCAAATTGTGCTTGTAATTTTTCTTGCATTGCAGGATCACCAGGCATAGAAATGCTGTCTAATTGCATTGAAGGAGATTTTCGGTGAGTTTTATAAGTAGCTCTCCCTGAAAAATTTTGCGCTAAAATAGACCCTGAAACAAACAAAGTCAAAATAAAAATTTTAATTTTCATCGATTTTATATTTTTAATGATGCAACAAAGATGATTTATAAATCTGATACATAGCGTTAATGATTGTTAACGTTTGTTAAGCCATTATTTTATTACAAATGAACTACTTACTTTTGAACTATGAATATCCAAAAATATAAATGGCTTTTTTACTTAATTACAATAACTATTACAGCTACAATTGCTGTACAATTCTATTGGAATTATAATAATTACGAAGAGAATAAACAACGGGTTAGAAATGAAATTCAATTGAGTCTAGACAATGCTGTCGAAGAATATTACTCATCTTTAGCCAAAAACAACTTCTTAACCATAATTAAAAATAATGATTATGATGAACAAACTGATAAGCGTTCGAACCGCAAACCATTTGATGTAATAATTTCAAAAATAAAAAACAGCTCAAACTCTAAAAAAAACACGAAATCAAAATTCAGTATAAATAGTATTCAGATTTCTTCAGATGAAAATTTTTCTCAAGAAAAAATAGATTCTATGATGTTAAATACAAGAAAAATGATATCGAGTTCTTTTAGAAGAAAAAAAGAAATTATTAAAAAAGAAATTCATTTTGATAAAAATAGAGATAGTAGCTCTGTAAAGTATTTCAAAGGTAAAGAGGCTGCAGACAGTTTAAAACTAGTTACTAACTTAAAACCCATTTTTATTTCATTTATAGATCAAACTGTCGAGTATAACAAAATTGACTCCTTAATTGAAAACCAATTGTCAAAAAAAGGCATCGATTTAAAAACAAGTTTTCGTCACATTAAAAATGATACCCTTTTTAAACAAACCAATGATACTACTCTAAACGATAAAAAGTTCTCTGCTACCTCAAAATCGACTTATTTAAAGAATTTTGAAGCCTTTGAACTGTATTACAGCAATTCAAATTTTGAAGCTTTAAAAAGAGGTTTTGGAGGTATTTTCTTATCATTCATACTTTCTTTATTAATTATTTCTTGTTTGTTTTATTTACTTAAAATCATTAATCAGCAAAAGCAATTGTCAGAAATTAAAAATGATTTAATCAATAATATTACCCACGAATTTAAAACCCCTATAGCAACAATTTCTACAGCAATTGAAGCCATTGAAAATTTCAATGTAATGGACGATAAAGAAAAAACGAAACAATACGCTTCTATTTCGTCATTTCAGCTAAAAAAATTGCATCAAATGGTTGAAAAATTATTAGAGACAGCCTCTTTAGATTCTGAAAGCTTGATCCTGCAGAGGGAGCCAATCGACCTTGTCGATTTGATTCTTAAAATTGTAAAAAAACACCAACTATTAACGAAAAAGAATATCAATTTTACAACTAATACAGATGCTATAATTTTAGAAATAGATCCATTTCATTTTGAAAACGCCATCTCAAACGTAATAGACAATGCAGTTAAATATGGTGGAACCCGTCTTGAAGTGAATCTTACTTCTATGTTAAATACAGTAGCGATATCTGTTACTGACAATGGAGATGGAATAGAAAAGAACCAACAAGAACGAATTTTTGATAAGTTTTATAGAGTTCCTAAGGGAAATACTCATGATGTAAAAGGCTTTGGGATTGGGTTGTATTACACACACAAAATAATTGAAAAACATGGTGGTGAAATTACAGTTTTATCAAATTTTGAAAAGACCACCTTTAAATTATTAATTCTGAATGAGTAATATAAAAATTGTTTTAGCAGAGGATGAGCCTAGTTTGGGACAAATTCTCAAAGAAAGTCTTGAAACCAGAGGTTTTGTTGTTTATCATGCTGTTAACGGTGAGATTGCATATGACTATTATCTCAAAAAAAATCCAGACATATTAGTGTTGGATGTAATGATGCCTAAGAAAGATGGTTTTACGTTGGCAAAAGAAATACGAGAGCAAAACACTACTATTCCCATTATTTTTTTAACCGCTAAATCTCAAACAAAAGATGTATTGGATGGTTTTGAATATGGTGGAAATGATTATTTGAAGAAACCCTTTTCTATGGAAGAACTAATTGCCAGAATGAAGGCACTTTTGGATCGTAGAAAAATGAACAAAGACAAGGATAAGATTGGAATTGGTGCCTATATTTTTAATTATACAAAACAAGAACTGCTTCTCGCTAACGAAACAATAATGTTAACTCACAGAGAATCACAATTATTGTTTTACTTATCCGAAAAACGAAACGAAATTCTAGATCGTTCTTTTATTTTAAAAAAACTTTGGGGAAATGATGATTTCTTTTCTTCTAGAAGTATGGATGTGTTTATCAGTAAATTGAGAAAAAAACTCTCCAAAGATCCAACTATTAAAATTGTTAACATTAGAAGCGTTGGGTATAAACTTATAATTTAGTTCGGTTAGATTACTAAATTTTTAATTATCTTTAGTGCCCGATTTAATCTCTACAATTTAAAAATATGCACATTGCAATTGCAGGAAATATTGGTGCCGGTAAAACCACACTAACCAAACTATTAGCCAAACATTATAAATGGAAACCTCATTATGAAGCTGTTGACGAAAATCCATATTTAGATGATTTTTATGCAGAAATGGAGCGTTGGTCCTTTAATCTTCAGGTCTTTTTCTTGAATAGTCGATTTCGTCAAATTTTAGAATTAAGAGAATCTGGGAAAGATATTATTCAAGACAGAACAATTTACGAAGATGCTCATATTTTTGCTCCCAATTTACATGCAATGGGGCTCATGACAAATAGAGATTATGGAAATTACAGTTCTTTATTTAATTTAATGGAAAACTTAGTAACCCCTCCAGATTTATTGATCTATCTCCGTGCAGATATCGCCACGTTAGTCGGGCAAATTCACAAACGTGGTAGAGAATACGAAAACTCTATTAGCATTGATTATCTAAGCAGATTAAACGAACGTTATGAAGCCTGGGTATCTACCTATACGAAGGGAAAATTATTAATCATTGATGTAGATAAGCTTGATTTTGTTGACAACCAAGAAGATTTAGGCTATATCATTGATCGAATAGACGCTCAAATAAATGGGCTTTTTTAAAAAAAAATCTACAAATTCGGAGAGACCATTTAAAATGGTCTCTTTTTTTTTGAACTACATTGTAATTGTCTTTTTAACCCCCTTAAATTATAAAAAACAGTTATCTGTCCTTATTCAAAAAAAGAGAATCACAAGAAAAAAGTTGCTCTGTTTAAATAAAAATGAAGATTTTGTAACATTTTATTGTTCTCTCACGTATAATTATATGTAACCCCTAAATAAACCTTTTCAATAGTTATAGACAATTTAGATGAGACAACTTAAAATTACCAAGCAGGTTACCAACAGAGAAACTGCATCGTTAGACAAATACCTTCAAGAAATTGGAAAAGTAGACTTAATTACAGCTGATGAGGAAGTAGAATTAGCACAGTTAATCAAAGCTGGTGATCAAAGAGCGTTAGAAAAATTAACCAAAGCAAATTTACGATTTGTTGTCTCGGTAGCCAAACAATACCAAAACCAAGGATTAACACTACCCGATCTAATAAACGAAGGAAACTTAGGATTGATAAAAGCTGCAAAACGTTTTGATGAAACTAGGGGTTTTAAATTTATATCTTATGCCGTTTGGTGGATTCGTCAATCTATTCTACAAGCACTGGCAGAACAATCAAGAATTGTACGTTTACCATTAAATAAAATTGGTTCTATTAACAAAATCAATAAAATGTATGCTTTCTTAGAGCAAGAAAATGAGCGCCCTCCAAGTGCTGAAGAAATTGCTAAGAAATTAGACATGACGGTCAATGACGTAAAAGAATCAATGAAAAATTCTGGACGTCACGTATCCATGGATGCACCCTTAATTGAAGGAGAAGACTCTAACTTATATGACGTTCTTAATTCGGGAGAATCTCCTAATCCAGACAGAAAATTACTACATGAATCGCTAAGAATCGAAATTAATAGAGCTTTAGAAACTCTAACTCCAAGAGAAGCAGATGTTGTAAAGTTATATTTTGGTCTTGGAGAGCACCAACCGATGACCTTGGAAGAAATAGGAGAAACATTTGATTTAACACGTGAGCGTGTTCGTCAAATTAAAGAAAAAGCAATTAGAAGACTAAAGCACACCTCTAGAAGTAAGATTTTAATGACTTACCTTGGATAATTTAGTGTAAATAAAAAGTGTAAAACTCTCGAACTAATTTCGAGAGTTTTTTATTTTATATCCTTATTTTTACAAAAAGATACAACAATAACAACATAATGAGTAATTTAATAGCACCTTCAATTTTAGCGGCAGATTTTGCCAACTTGCAACGCGATATAGAAATGGTAAACAAGAGTGAAGCCGATTGGTTTCATATTGATATTATGGACGGAGTTTTTGTGCCAAACATTTCTTTTGGAATGCCTGTTTTGAAAGCCATAACTAAACATGCTAAAAAAACAATTGACGTTCACTTAATGATTGTAAATCCAGATCAATACATACAGACTTTTGCAGATTTAGGAGCGACTATTTTAACAGTACATTATGAGGCTTGTACTCACTTACACAGAACCATTCAAGCTATAAAAGCTGCAGGAATGAAAGCGGGTGTTGCGCTGAACCCTCATACACCAATCGCGGTATTAGAGGATGTAATTACAGAATTAGACTTGGTTTGTATCATGAGTGTAAATCCTGGTTTTGGAGGGCAATCGTTTATAGAAAATACCTATAAAAAAACAGCACAACTCAAACATTTGATAGACTTTTCTAAATCAGACTGTCAAATAGAAATTGATGGAGGTGTTACCGATAAAAATGCGAATGCTTTAATTGAAGCTGGAGCAAATGTTCTAGTGGCAGGAAGTTATGTTTTTGGTGCAGAAAACCCTACAGAGACTATTACAAATTTAAAAAATATCGTTGCATAGATTGTATGCTGTTGTAGACATAGAAACTACAGGGAACGGATACAAAGGCCAAAAAATAACCGAAATTTCAATTTTTATTTTTGATGGGGTAAACGTAATTGATGAATTTACAACCCTAGTCAATCCAGAAGCACCAATACCTACATTTATTACCAACCTTACAGGTATTAATCAGGCGATGGTTCGAAACCAACCTAAATTTTATGAAATTGCAAAAAGGGTGGAAGAAATTACCAAAGACACTGTCTTTGTTGCTCACAATGTAAACTTTGATTACAACATAATTCAAGCAGAATTTAAAAGTTTAGGATTTAATTTCAAACGAAAAAAATTATGTACCGTTCGTTTGTCAAGAAAAATAATTCCGGGCTTAAAATCTTACAGTTTAGGAAATATCTGTGCCGATGAAGGGATCCCTATTTCAGCAAGACATCGAGCAAGAGGTGATGTAGAAGCGACCGTAGAATTATTTCGAAGGCTCATTGAGCGAGATGACAACTTTACCATCAATTCATTTTTAAATCCCAAATCCAGGCAAGCGACCTTACCTCCTCTTTTGGATAAATCTGTTGTCGATAATTTACCAGAAAAACACGGGGTTTATTACTTTAAAAACATCAAAAAAGAAGTGATTTACGTTGGAAAAGCAAACAATATAAAGCAGCGGGTCATTAGTCATTTTTACGATAAAAAGAAAAAAGAAATTTCAATGTGTCTAGAAACTGCCGATATTTCTTACACTGAGACTGGGAGTGAAATACTAGCTCTTTTACATGAATCGTCAGAGATAAAACATCGGTATCCAAAATTTAATAGAGCACAACGAAGAGCTGGAGAAGCAGTGGGTTTATTTTGGTACGAAGACCAAAAAGGAATCATTCATCTTGCCTATAATAGGCTTAAATTAGCACCCAAAGCGATTGCAAAGTATTACACTGTAGCAGAATGTAGAAATCATTTAGAGCACTTGTGTAGCGAATTTGAATTGTGTCCAAAATATTGTCATTTACAAACCAATGTTTCGAGCTGCTTTCATTATCAACTTAAAGAATGTAAGGGGATTTGTTGCGATAAAGAATCTATAGAGGACTATAACATTCGTGTTAAAAAGGCGATAAAGTCTGTTGGAATGGGCGCTAAGAATTTAGTGATTCGAGAAAAGGGAAGAACTAAGAATGAAATTGGATTTGTTTTAATTTTAAATGGAATATACTTAGGTTTTGGCTATATAGATAAAGATCAGGCCGCACAATTAGAACATCCGGAAGAATATCAATTTTTTGTACAACCCCAAAAAGACAACCGAGATGTTCAAAGAATTATTTCTTCTTATCTAAAGAAAAAAAAGAATCTTAAAGAACTCGAAAATGAAAAATAAATCTTCTAAAATTCATATTGTTGGCGCAGGCGTCAGTGGTTTAATTGCAGCGCAAATTTTAGAAAACTATGGCTATAAACCAACCATTCTTGAAGGCAGTAATTCTATTGGAGGACGAGTAAAATCTGATCTTGTGAAAGGACATACCTTGGATCGCGGTTTTCAAGTTTTACTAACTTCCTATCCAGCAGCTATAAAATACATCGACTTTGAATCACTTAAATTACAAAAATTACTACCGGGTGCTGTCATTTTTAATAAAGGAAAAACTCAAACTATTGGAGATCCTTTAAGATCTTTTTCAATGTTATTACCAACATTATTTTCTTCTATTGGAAAGCTTTCTGATAAAATAAAAATTCTAAAACTAAATCTCCTTTTAAAGAACAAAAAGATCGATGCAATTTTTAAAGAAGAAGAAAAAACAACCCTTCAATATTTAAAAGATGTTGGCTTCTCAAAAGAGATGATTCAAACCTTTTTTAAACCTTTTTTTAGTGGGATTTTTTTAGAACCCAATTTAGATACTTCAAGTAGAATGTTTGAGTTTGTCTATAAAATGTTTGGAGAAGGATTGGCTGTATTGCCGAAAGCTGGAATTCAGGCAATATCAAATCAATTGAAAGACAACTTAAAAAAGACAAAAATTCTTTTAAATACTGAAGTTAAAACAGTAAATAATAAGGGGATTACTTTGAAAGATGGTTCAGAAATTGAAACTGATTTTACAATTATTGCCACAGAAGCAAGCCCTTTAATTCACAATCTAAAAAATCAAGAAACTAGTTGGAAAACATGCGATACTTTATACTTTGAAACTCCAGAAAAGATCATTTCAAAACCTATAATTGGATTAATTGCTGATGAGAATTCATTGATTAACAACCTGTTTTATCATACTTCAATAGCAACAGCTACCAAAGGAAAAGGAGAATTACTATCTGTTACCATTGTAAAAAATCATGCCCTTTCTGAAAAACAGTTGATCTCAAAAATCACTAAAGAACTTCAAACTTTCTGTGGAATTTCAAATACGACCTTCATTAAACGATACCAGATTAAAAAGGCCTTACCAAAACTAGACAATCTTCAGTACGAGATTTCAAGTACTGAAACAAAACTAACCTCATCTATCTTTTTGGCAGGAGATCAACTTTTAAATGGGTCTTTAAATGCTGCAATGATTGCAGGAGAAAGAGCTGCAATGGGGGTTATTGGAACCCTTCAAGATGGTTTGATTGTAGATGAATTGAGTCATCGGTAGTTCCAAAACTTTTTTTAGTTAAAAATTGGAGAACCGATTCCAGTGCATCAATTCTCCAATTTGGATACCCAAACATTTCTTTTGAATTAAAATTAAATAATTTTTACAGTGCGTTAAATAATATATTACTTCTACTAAAATAAATATTAAAAACTATACTTTCCAAAATTGTTCAATTTCTTCAAGAGATTTTCCTTTTGTTTCTGGGATGTATTTATAAGTAACAATCATTATGATTGTAATAAATGCAATAAAGATAAAATAGGGCAATGAACCGTTCCAAGTTGCTCCATTGTTTATGTCACTATCCATCACTACTGGAAAGGATTGTGAAACTACATAATTTGCAGCCCATTGTGCAGCTACAGCAACAGACATCGCTACACTACGTATTTTATTTGGAAACATTTCTGAAAGCAACACCCATACAACAGGCCCCATGGAAAGTGCAAAGGAGGCTATGAAAATTAACACGCCTAATAATGATAAAAACCCAACAGACTGCTGCTGTAAAGTAATACCCAACAGTAAAAAGCCAACGATCATCCCAATAGATCCAATATATATTAATGGTTTTCTTCCAAATTTATCTACGGTAAACATTGCAACAAAAGTGAATAAGAGATTCACTAAGGCTAATAATATTTGTTGTGCTAAAATGTCTTCTTTCCCAAAACCAAGTGCTTTTTCAAAAATATCAGCACCATAATATAATACAGCGTTTATTCCTGTAAATTGTTGTAAAACGGAGAGCGTTGTTCCTATAACGATAATTCCAAGAATTATTTTTGAAAAATAATTTACTTTAATTTTGCTATCACTAGTTTTAAGAGAATTTTTTATGTCTACTATTTCTTTATTTGCTTGGTCTGCTCCGTGTATCTTAGTTAAGATTTCTAATGCGGCAGAATCATTTCCTTTCAAAGCCAACCATCTTGGACTTTGAGGAACAAAAAACAATAAGATAAAGAATAAGCAACTTGGAATTAACTCTGACCAAAACATGTATTTCCAACCAAACGCTATGTTCTCTGCTTCAGATAAATTGTTTCCGATAAAATAGGTCGCCAAAAAAACTATAAAAAAGCCAATAACGATCGCAAGTTGGTAGTATGTAACCATTTTTCCTCGGATATCACTAGGTGCAATTTCGGCAATGTACATAGGTGCATTCATAGAAGCTATACCAATACCCAATCCTCCAATAATTCTAAAAATAACCAATAAAAAAACAGACTCTGAAAAAAGAGATGGTAAACCAGAACCAAAAGCTGAGAGAGAAAATAAAACCGCTGAAATTATTAGAGAATACTTTCTACCAAATCTGATACTTAAAGGACCTGCTGCAATGGCTCCAACGAGACAGCCTAACAAAGCACTTCCAACAACCCAGCCTTTCATTGCTGCATCTAAATCAAAATGTTTACTAAGGTAAAATTGAGCGCCATTAATAACACCTGTATCGTATCCGAATAGCAATCCTCCTAAAGCAGACACTGCCGTTATCAATAATAAAAAAGTTTTTTTATTCATAATTTTTTGTTTCTTTAATATGCTTTACGTGTGGATCGTCAATTTCCTACTGCCTAATTTTTAGATTTTTATTAAAATTTGGAAGCTAAATTAACGATTAATATTATAAATGGTATTAATTTTTTAATTCAATTCTGTTATTAACTTCTAAAGTGGTTGATTTTAAATCTTTATCATTTGAGGAGGATTCTCAATATAATGATACATGGTTGATTGCTGATTGTGATGAAGGGGATCTGTCAATTTTAAGCATAGATTACCCCCAAGCTGTGATTTATTCTGTTAATTGTGACTAAAAAATCATAACATAAATATGAAATAAAAACTTCATTAAAAAAGCCTTCAGTAATTATACTGAAGGCTTTTAAAGTTTCCTAACTTCATTATCACAGTTGTATTCAATAGGCTGTATAAATTTTACCGAAGGAAATTTCATTTAAGAAAAATCCGAAAGGATTTTAAAAAAACTAATCAATCCAACCCCCAATGTTTTCGCGAAGCTCAGCCCCATAACCTTTCACTTTAGCTTTTAAAGCATCTGAACTATTTCCAACTACAAGAACTCGCTCTAAACTAAAAATTGTCATGAATTTTTCAGCAAATTTACTGGATTCAAAATTATTAAGATGGTGAACAAAATCTGCAGAATCATAATATTTCTCAACTAAGTTTACATGCTGTCCATCATCAGAAATAAAGTAACCAAAATCATATGTATTTGGCTCAGTTTCTCTAACAAATTTTGTAAAATTTATCATAAATTCTTTAACGTCATTTTTAGTGAAACCATTATTAACTTTCAAATCCGCTAAGCCCATGACTTTAGTCGATGAATTATTAACTCCACTAAATGCATCTATTTCTTTTTGTAATGCAGATGGGTCCATATAACGCCATATTTTAGAAATTTTATCGCCTTCCCACAAACTTACGCAATGAAATGGAATTGTTGTCTCAGCACCTGTAAAATTGCCTGTACCAGACCACATGGACCAAAAAGCTGTATATACATCCCCATTGGAGTCTGTATATGTTTTAATGTTGTCGGTGGTACATTTAATTCCACTAAACAAAGTATGTGTAAATTTATCAGCTTCAATTAAACCTGTATTTCCGCCAGAATTTGAGACAGTTTCTCCATTTTTTTGATTATTAGAAAACTGATCATAGAGTTCTAAATCTTTAGCAAATATAGCTTCAGCTACACTCGAATCGTTATTCATATAAGCATCTATATGGCTTTTAATTTTTAACGACTTAGCATCCATAGACACCACTTTTTCGTTGTTATTTGAGCACGCCAATACAGTAATTGTTAGGATTGCTAATAATAGTTGATTTTTCATTATTAAATTATTTATTGGTTAATATGTTAAGTTGTTATACAATTACTCCTCTTGACTCCACTTTCTAACACCAGTAATTTTGCCATTTCTAATGTAGTGTCGCTCGTAAAATCTGTATTTTTCAACTGTACCGTCCTTTTTGTAACGCTTCTCTGTAAAAGGAAACATAACAACTGTTAATTCTTTATCATAGGACGGAGTTACAGGCATGACATCATAGACCCAACGCGTTATTGAATCATAAGGCTCGTGCATGGCTTGGATTAATTTTTTACCTGTTTCTAAATCCATTACTACTTTTTCTAAACCTTTCTCTGGATAAAAAAAGATGGAATCTGTAAAATGTTCAGTTGATATGAAGTCTAAATCTTTTCTAACAAAAGCATCAGAAAAATTGAGCGCTAATTGTCCAAATTCGTCACTCGCAAATGTGTAAGTGGCACCAGCATTAGGTCCGCCTAAGATTTTTCCACCATTTGTTACTGTAGTTACATCATTTGAGACAGTTGATGTACATCCGATTAAGAATATTGAGATAATTCCTAATAAATTAATTGTTTTCATATTATTCTAAATTAGTTTCATGAAGCAAGTTAAAAAAATTACTTAGGAATTCAAAATAAAGTCAACTATTTGGGATTTGTGCAAAAAATTATCTCCAAAAATAAATTATTATTCTTGAGGATAAATTGTGACCCAGAAGGGATTCGAACCCCCAACCGTCAGAGCCGAAATCTGATATTCTATCCAGTTGAACTACTGGGCCTGTTGTTATTTAAAAAATTTAATTCATTAATTGCTTCTTCACTACAGTTGAAATTATTTTACCATCTGCTTGACCAGCCAATTTTTTTGAGACCAACCCCATTACTTTACCCATGTCTTTCATTCCTACTGCACCAACCTGGGCAATTGTTTCTAGTACTACTTTTTCAATTTCTTCAGTAGACAAGGCCTCAGGTAAAAATTGTTCTAAAATTGCTACTTCTGCCAATTCTGGTGCTGCTAAATCTTCTCTTCCTTGCTCTATGAAAATAGCAGCGCTATCCTTGCGTTGTTTTACTTGCTTTTGAATAATGTTAACTTCTTGTTCGTGGGTGATTTCTTCTTGAGATCCAGTGGCAGTTTTCGCTAATAGAAATGCAGATTTCACAGCTCTTAAAGCTTGTAAAGCAACCGTATCTTTTGCTTTCATTGCTACTTTCATTTGATCCATTACCTCTTTCTGTAAACTCATTCTTTATTATTTTAAATTAATTATTTCTTTTTCTTTTTTAAATATAAAACATTCTTATTGTAATCGATGATTGCCTTTCCTTTTTCTAAAATATCGGCTCCAATAATTCCATGAACTTCGTTTGCATTGTGTTGTACTAAAGCTGAATTTACATGACACAAATTAAACAATACCAAATGGCATTTATTCGTTTTCCATTTTCCAATTTTTAAAGAATTGTTTTCAGATTTTTTTGTTTCCATGTCAATTGCACCTGCTCCAGCTGCTTTTGTCTCACTTTCCTCAGTATCTAAATTAAAGTATTCTATTTCATCTAATCCTACGCAAGAATTGGAAGCTCCTGTATCTAAAATAAAAGATCCTTCTACCCCATTAATTCTTGCTTTCAATTCTAGGTGATTGGACGCAATTTTGGTTAATTTGATTTTTAAGTAATTCTTTTTCTTTAAAAAATCTTCTAAATACTTCATCAAGCTAGGCTTTGTCAATTTCAAAAATACAATTTATAAAGACATTAGCGCGCTAAAATTTCTTTCAATTTGTCTTTATAAATAAGAAAATCTCTCACGTTATGGTGCGTTGCGGTATCTATCTCAATGTATTCATTTTTATTGGAAGTATTGAGTTTTAGTAGGTCTTTAGATTGCTTACAGGAAGTAGTACGATCTTGGTTTCCATGAAATAGTGTAATCGGGGCGGTTACCTTAACAATATCTTTATCCGTTCTAAACGCATACTTCAATAAAAAAGTGGGTGCAATTCTTGAATAGTAGCGAACTGCTTTTTTTAAATTGTAAAAAGGGGCATCTAGCACCAATTCTTTGGGGTTATTTAGAGAAGCTACTCTCGTCGCAAAAGTACCTCCCAATGAATATCCATATACCACAATATCTTCTTCTTTGTACTGCTTTTTTATGTAATCATACACAGCTTCTGCATCTGTATACATTGCTTCTTCATTAAAATTTCCAGTACTTTTCCCATAGCTTCTATAATCAAAAACCAATACATCGTAATTGTATGCTAAGAGATACGCTACCCGATGCCCCCATTTTAACAAATTTCCATAATTTCCGTGACAAAATAAGACAACTCTTTTGGATTGAACCTGTTTAAAATGAAGTGCATTGATCTCATTATTATCAGGTGTTTTAATAAAAACTTCCTCAAATGTATGTGCAAACTGATAGGGTTCACTTTTAGATAATTTTTTTCCATTGATAAAAATAAATTTATCTTGAAAAAAATACAATACAAAACCACTTGCTAGTAGAAAGCTTATAAAAACAAGAAGAAAATTGATCAGGTTCATTACAATTAATTTTTATTACGAAACTTCTAAATTAAATACATTAAAAAAACCGACACAAGCTGTGTCGGTTTTATTTATACTTAATCTGATTCTGAAACAAGTTCAGTATGACAATTTAGTTATAATCGCTATGCGACTAGCCTCCAAAATCGTCAAAACGAATGTTTTCGTCTGCAATACCAAAGTCTTCACCCATTTTCTGAACCGCATTATTCATTAGTGGTGGCCCACAGAAATACAATTCTAAATCTTCAGGTGATTCATGATGGTTTAGGTAGTTTTCAATAACACTGTTGTGAATGAAACCGACAAAACCGTCACCCTCTGTATCATTGATATCTTTTTTAACTTTCCAGTTATCTACCTCTAAAGGATCAGATAATGCAATATAAAATTTGAAATTTGGAAAATCTTTTTCTAAAGCTCTAAAGTGTTCAATATAAAATAATTCTGCTTTTGAACGACCTCCATACCAATAGGTTACTTTTCTACCTGTTTTTAAAGTTCTGAATAAATGGTATAAATGAGAACGCATTGGTGCCATTCCTGCTCCACCACCTACATATAGCATCTCTGCTTCAGACTCGTTGATGAAGAATTCACCATAAGGTCCTGAGATGACACATTTGTCTCCTTTCTTTAAACCAAAGATATACGAGGAAGCAACTCCTGGATTTACATCCATCCATCCACCTTTTGCTCTATCAAAAGGAGGGGTAGCAATACGAACATTTAACATGATCTCTCTTCCCTCTGCTGGGTAAGAAGCCATTGAATATGCTCTTTCGATAACTTCACTATTTTTCATTACCAAAGGTCTCAACTTAAATTTGTCCCATTCAGCTTTAAATTTGTCTGGAGTGTCGTGCTCTTCAGGGTGTGCAGTAATGTCCATATCGGCAAACTTAACTTCACATGGTGGAATTTCAATTTGAATATAACCCCCTGCTTTATAACCCATATCTTGAGGAATTTCTACTACAAACTCTTTAATGAAAGAAGCTACATTGTAATTTCTTACCACCGTTGCATCCCATTTTTTGATTCCAAATACTTCCTCTGGAATGGTAATGTTCATGTCTTGTTTTACCTTTACTTGACATGCCAAACGTATTCCTGACTTTAATTCTTTCTTTGTAAAATGAGGTGTTTCTGTTGGCAATGCTTCTCCTCCTCCGTCGATCACATGACATTCGCATTGAACACACGAACCACCACCACCACAAGCTGAGGGTAAAAATATTTTTTGATCTCCTAAAGTGGTTAAAAGAGTACTCCCAGAACCAACTTCAATTTTCTTTTCTCCGTTGATTGTGATGGTCACTGGACCCGATGGAGATAATTTTTGTTTTACAAATAATAATAAGGTAACTAATAACAATACAATAGCTAAAAAAGCTGCTACTGTTGCTAATACAGTTCCTGTAGTACCTGCTGCTAATATCATATTACTGGTTGTTTGTTTTTGTATTATCGGCTATAATTTCTTTAGCGTCTTGTTTTTCTTCTTTTTTGTTTTCAATGGTAGCTTCCACTTTTGGAGTTTCTTTTTGTTCTTCGTCTCCTCCTGTTAACATTCCACCAAAACTCATAAAACCAATGGCCATTAAACCTGTAATGATAAAGGTTATTCCTAAACCTCTTAAGGCAGGTGGCACACTTGAATATCTAATTTTTTCACGAATTGCAGCAATGGCTAAAATGGCTAAAAACCATCCAATACCTGATCCTATACCATAGGTAAGAGCTAGTCCTAAAGAGGGAATTTCGCGAGATTGCATGAATAAGCTTCCTCCTAAAATAGCACAGTTCACCGCAATTAAGGGTAAGAAAATACCTAAAGAATTGTATAATGAAGGAGAAAATTTTTCGACAATAATTTCTACCAACTGAACCATGGTTGCAATGGTTGCAATAAACATGATAAAGGATAAAAAGCTTAAATCGTATGCTGCATATTCTTCGCCTAACCAACTCAATGCGCCCTCTTGAAGAATGTACTGATCTAACAACCAGTTTAACGGTACCGTTACTGCCAATACAAAGATAACAGCAGCTCCTAAACCAACTGCAGTCGCTACTTTTTTAGAAACAGCAAGATAAGAACACATTCCTAGGAAGGTTGCAAATACCATGTTGTCTATAAAGATCGATTTGAAAAATAATTCTATATGTTCCATGTGCTATATGTTAAAAACGCTTCGCGTTTAATTTTCTTCTATTAATGCAGTATTTCTACTGCGTTGAATCCAAATGATAATTCCCACTACAATTAATGCCATTGGTGACAATAACATAAATCCGTTATTCTCGTAACCTATTGCATACAATCCTGTTTTTTCGATAGGATCTCCTAAAACTTTATACCCTAGTAGGGTTCCAGATCCTAACAGTTCTCTAAAGAAACCAACAGCGATTAAAATGACACCATATCCTAAAGAATTTCCAACACCATCTAGAAAAGATTTCCAAGGTCCGTTTCCTAAAGCAAAGGCTTCAAATCGTCCCATGATAATACAGTTGGTGATGATCAATCCAACAAAAACAGAAAGGGTTTTGCTCAATTCATAAGCAAAAGCTTTTAGTACTAGATCTACTATAATTACCAAGGTTGCTACCACGATTAGTTGAACGATAATTCTAATTTTTGAAGGGATGATATTTCTCATAAGTGAAATCACCACATTTCCTAAACCTAATACAAACAAAACAGAAACTGCCATTACAATAGAAGCTTTCAATTCTGCTGTAATTGCCAATGCAGAACAAATCCCTAATACTTGAATGGTAATTGGATTGTTATCCGCTAATGGATCTGTAATTAATGCTGCGTCTTTTTTTGATAAAAGTCCCATAAATTATTTTTTTAATGATTTAAAATAAGGTACATATAATTTTAAATCAGATTTGATCATTGCAGAAACACCATCGCCGGTAATGGTTGCACCCGCAATTGCATCTACTTCATAATCTGTTTTCTCTTCATTCTTAGGATCATTGTTTCCTTTGGCAACTCGTATTCCTTTAAAAACACCTGCATCGGACATTAAATGCTCTCCGATAAAATCGTCCATAAAATAGCGTTGTTTGATGTTCGCTCCCAATCCAGGAGTTTCTCCCTTATGATCAAAATAGGCACCTTGAACAATCATATTTTCATCCATAGAAATATATCCCCAAATAGCATCCCACAATCCTTTCCCTCTTATTGGGGCTACATAAAAGGTTTTACCCTCTTTCTCTCCAACAAATAAAGGCAACTTCCTAACTTTACCATTTTTAGCATTTGCTTGTTGCTTTTTTACATCTATTAGATATGCATCTTCGCTTTCAGAAATTTTGTCTCCTTCGATGACTAATTGTTTTTTGATGTACTTCTGAAATTCATCTCCGGCAACTGAGGTCGAAACAAAATTTGCACTAGACTCATCATTTTCGTTCACACCCATTGCGTACAAAATATTTTGTTGCTTTTCGATGCGTTCATTTTCTTTGATAGAAGGCTTTAAAGACGATGCTAAGAAAGCTAACAAAGAACCAACTACCAACACCATAATTACGGCGAAAGTCATTGTATAACTATTACTATCTGTTCTCTTACTCATAATTAGGCAGTTTTAACGTTCGTTCGTGTTAATCTTTTCTTTACATTTCCTTGTACCACATAGTGATCTATTGTTGGCGCAAATACATTCATTAATAGGATTGCTAAGAAGACTCCTTCTGGATAGGCCGGGTTGAATACACGAATCATGATAGAAATAAATCCAATCAAGAAACCATAGATCCATTTCCCTTTGTTAGTTTGTGAACCGGTAACGGGATCTGTTGCCATAAAAACAGCTCCAAAAGCAAGGCCTCCAATCATTAAGTGTTCCCACCAAACAGTGTTCATCAAGCCATAAAATTTGCTGGATTCTGTAATGATATCTGCGGCTACAATCTGGTTAAAAATGATTCCCATTGCAGCGGCTCCTAAAAATGTTGAAAGAATAATTCTCCAGCTTCCAATTTTTGTAAAAACTAAGATGGCAGCTCCTAATAAAATCAGCAGCGTTGAAGTTTCTCCTACAGAACCCGGTATGAAACCTGCAAATTTATCCCAGTTGGAATAAATTACTTCTTGATTTTGTGCATAACTTCCTAATATTGTTTCTCCAGAAATAGCATCTGCAGTTCCAGTTCTATTCACAGCATCGTATACCCAAACTTTATCTCCAGACATCCAAGTTGGATAGGCAAAGAATAAAAAGGCTCTGATGGTTAAAGCGGGATTTAGGATATTCATTCCTGTTCCCCCAAATACTTCTTTACCAATTACGACTCCAAAAATTACTGCAACAGCTAACATCCATAACGGAGTGTCAATAGGCACAATTAATGGAACTAGCATTCCGGTAACTAAATATCCTTCTTCTACTTCGTGCCCTTTGATAACTGCGAAGATAAATTCGACAATAAGACCGACTCCATAAGAAACAATCACCAATGGCAATACTTTTATAATTCCAATCCAAAAATTATCAAACGTAAAGAAATTTGCAAGTACATTGGCTCTTATAGAACCGTCTATCGCTGCATAATGTTGATATCCTGCATTGAACATTCCAAACAACAAGCAAGGAACTAACGCCATGATTACAATGTTCATGGTACGCTTTAAATCGTCTGCTGCTTTGATATGAGTTCCTCCGTGAGTTACTTCGTTTGGCAAGTATAAAAAGGTATGGATTGCATTGAATGCAGGGGCCATTTTGGTTCCTTTATACTTTTCTTTTAAATTATGTAAATTTTGTTTTAAGCTCATAACCTTATCCTAATTCTTCTCTCATTAAATCTAAACCTTCACGAATTATTTGTTGGTGAGGTTGTTTAGAAACACAAATAAATTCTGTTAGTGCAAAATCTTCTGGCGCTACTTCGTAACCGCCCAAAGCTTCCATTTCATCTAAATCTTTGACCATAAATGCTTTTAATAATTGCATTGGATACATGTCTAAAGGAAATACATTTTCATAAGAACCCGTAACTACAAAAGCTCTGTGTTCTCCGTTTGTATTTGTATTTAAATCGTACTTTTTATTTGGAGTTAACCAAGAAAAAGTCAATGCTCTTGAGGTAGATATTTTATTAAAAACAGGTTTATTCCATCCAAAAAACTCATAATCATCTCCTTCTGGGATGGCTGTAATTTGATTGTCATAGTATCTTAAGAAGCCCTCTTCTTTTACTTGCGTTCCAGAAAGGACATTGCCACTAATAATTCTTGTATTGTCGTTTACCAAGTTGCTAGCAGTTACATCAGCAATCAAAGCACCAGCAATCGCTGTTACATATTGAGGTTTGCTAAATTGAGATCCTGTTAGTGCAACGGTTCTTGTGAAATTTAACTTTCCTGTTAAAAACAATTCTCCAATCACCAACAAATCTTGTGGAGAAATCACCCAAACAACTTCTCCTTTATTAATAGGATCTATGTGTGCAATTTGTGTTCCAACATTTCCAATTGGATGAGGACCAGAAACTTTATGAAGTTCAATTCCTTTTATATCACTGAAAGGTGAATTTGCATTTTTTCCGATCGAAACATGCACTTTTCCTTCAGTTAACTTACCAACAGCAGTAAATGCTGCTTGTAATTCAGCTTCTTTACCTGCCAATGTATAATCTATATCTGCTGCCAACGGAGCACTTGCATAGGCAGAAACGAAAATAGCTTTGGGTGCATGGTTTGGGTTGGCAACAACATCATAAGGACGTTGCTTTATGAAAGGCCAACAACCCGCAGAAAGCAAATAATCCTTTACTTCTTCTGAAGACATGCTTGCAGCCTCTTTAGATCCAAAGTCTTTGAACTCTTGAGATGGATCTGCAGCTATTTTAATTGCTAATACTTTTCTTCTTGCTCCACGAACCACTTCTACAACTTTTCCAGAAACAGGGCTTGGAAATAAAATACGTTCGTCACTTTTAGAATAGAAAAGTGTATCTCCCGTTTTTACTTCTGCTCCTTCTTTGGCGACAAGTTTTGGTGTAATTCCGTGAAAATCTTCTGGCTGTATCGCATAAAAACTGCTCAAAGAAGTCTCTTTGGTTGTTTTTTCTGCACCGCCAACAAGCTTAATATCTAAGCCTTTTTTAATACGAATGTCTTTTGACATAGCAAATGGAATTGTTAGTTATCTAAAAAAATCATGCAAATTTAGGGTTTTTGTCAATTATGATAGATATAATTGAACTGTAATCTTGAGTAAATGTCATTATTTATAACAATTCTAAATAACTGTTTTTATTGATTTTTTTGTGGCTGATTTGAAAGGAGGTCTGAAAACCATATCTCCTCTAAAATTGTATCGATCACATCGTAATTGCTTCCTAAAAAAATCATTACTTTTACATAGAAAAAAAGAAAAGTATGTCTCAAAAATTAGTCCTTTGTTTGTTGTTTATTTCAACTAGTTTTTTTTCGCAAAATATAAAATCTATTCAACTCAGACCCTTGCAAGAAAACAATTTTTCTGCAATCGTTCCATTGGGTACTCCCTTAGAAATATCTTTTGATGATTTAGACGCAGATAGTAAAGACTACCAATATAAAATTGAACACATGACGCATGATTGGAAATCTAGCAGATTGTCTTCAAGTCAATTCATTGACGGCTTTGATCAAAATACGATTATCAATGTTTCAAATTCATTTAATACGTTACAAAATTACACCCATTATTCTGTAAGAATACCGAATATAAATACAGTAATCACTAAAAGTGGAAATTATCTTTTATCAATTTTAAATACTGACGATGATGTTATTTTTACAAGACGATTTGTGTTGTATGAACCTTCAACAACTTTGGGAGTAACTGTGGAGAGAAGTAGAAATTCAAAAACACTAAACACCCAACAAACTATCGAATTTATTATAAATCATCCTAAAATTAAAATAAATAATCCAGCTCAAGAAGTACATGTTGTTATTTTAAAAAACAACAATTGGGAAGAAAAAATAACCAACTTACAACCTACATTTTTTAGACCAAATCAATTGTCTTACACGTACACCAACAAAACAAATTTTTGGGGAGGAAATGAATACCTTAACTTTGATAATAAATTGATCAGAAACAACAGTTTAAATGTGGTGAAGATTATAAAAAAAGATATTTTTCATCATTATTTATATCCTTTTGAATTTAACCCTTTTCGAAAATATAGCTACAACCCCGATATTAATGGGCAATTTGTGATTAGAACCCTAGAAGCAAAAGACTCAAAAACAGAGGCCGATTATGCTATGATACATTTCACATTGTCTGTCGAGGAGGCTTTTTCCGAAAGGGAGGTGTATGTTTACGGTGCTTTTAATGATTTTAAAATTACAGATGAAAATAAAATGTATTTTGATCCAGAAGAGAGGGCGTACAAGGCAAATATTCTATTAAAACAAGGCTTTTACAACTATACATTTGCAACAAAAGAAACAAACGGCAACATCAACACCAATGATGTAAATGGCTCTTTTTACGAAACTGAAAATGAATATACCGTCATCGTTTACTACAAACCTTTTGGAAGTTTTTTTGAACGAGTAGTCGGAATTGGAACAGGTTTTTTTGATCAAAATAGATAAGTTTATAAAATTAATCATCACTTTTACATAAAAATAGAGGTCCTAAAATGATACATCAAGTTACAAAGGGAATTAAAATATCTGTCAACACAAAATACAAAGGCATCCATCAAAGGAACTCTAAGGTTTACCATGTTTTTTCCTATGTGATTCGCATTGAAAATACCTCTACAGAAACAGTAAAACTTACGGATCGATTTTGGAAAATTTACGATACACTGAATAACATAGAAATAGTAAGTGGTGAGGGAGTTGTTGGTCAAACACCTATTTTAAAACCAGAGGAAACCTACACTTATAATTCTGGTTGCTTTTTAGAGTCTAACATCGGAGCAATGAAAGGGTTTTATACCATGATAAACCTAAATACATTTGAACAATTTAAAGTAATCATTCCAACTTTTCAACTTGCCAACCCGCTTTTGTCAAACTAAAAAGAGATGTCATCTTCAAAATCGTTAAAGAGTAAAGGAATGACTTCCAATGAAAAAGAATTGTTTACCGCTATTTTTTTATTATTTACGATAAGCTTTAATTTATATTACTATTATTGAATTTCCTACAATAAAATACATTAAAACTCCATTAAATTTATTGAAACAAAAATTGTAACTTTGAATCACGAAATATTAATTGATAAATAAAACACGAATGGCAAGAGGATTTTTTAACGTTCCTAAAGCAGTCAATGAACCTGTAAAAGGGTATGCTCCGGGCTCTCCAGAAAGAGAGGAATTATTAGCTACTTATAAAACAATGTTTGAACAAAACATTGACATACCTATGCATATAAATGGGAAAGAAATAAGAACAGGAAACACCAAAAACATCACACCTCCTCATGATCACAAACACATTGTTGGTCAATATCATATTGCAGATAAATCTCATATAGATACTGCAATTTCTACTGCGTTAGCAGCAAGAGAGGCTTGGTCTAGTGTAAGTTGGATGGAACGTGCTTCTATTTTCTTAAAAGCTGCCGAATTACTAGCAGGACCTTACAGAGCAAAAATGAATGCCGCAACCATGATTGCGCAATCTAAAAATGTTCATCAAGCAGAAATAGATGCTTCTTGTGAAATGATTGACTTTTTTCGATTTAACGTATCCTATATGACTGATATTTTTAAAGATCAGCCAGCCTCATCACCAGGGATTTGGAATAGAGTTGAATACAGACCTTTAGAAGGGTTTGTATATGCAATTTCGCCTTTTAATTTCACCTCTATTGCTGCAAATCTACCTGCGGCCGCTGCTTTAATGGGTAATGTTGTTGTTTGGAAACCTTCTGATCATCAAGCATATTCTGCACAAGTTATTGTAGATTTGTTTAAGGAAGCTGGATTACCAGATGGAGTAATTAACGTAGTTTATGGGGATCCTGTGATGATTTCTGATACCGTTTTAGCTTCTCGAGATTTCTCTGGATTGCACTTTACGGGTTCTACACATGTTTTCAAAAATTTATGGAAACAGATAGGGAATAACATACACCATTACAAAACATATCCAAGAATTGTTGGAGAAACAGGAGGAAAAGATTTTATCTGGGCGCACAACTCTTCAAATCCTTTACAAGTTGCAACGGCTATTGTAAGGGGATCTTTTGAATACCAGGGCCAAAAATGCTCTGCAGCCTCTAGAGCCTATATTCCTCAATCATTGTGGGAAGCCGTAAAAAAACACGTAATCGCACAAACGAAAGAAATTAAAATGGGGTCCCCGGAAGATCCCTCAAATTTTGTAAATGCAGTGATTCACGAGGGCTCTTTTGATAAAATTGCCAGTTATATTGATGCTGCTAAAGCAGACAAAGAAGTGGAAATTATTGTTGGTGGAAATCATGATAAATCTGTAGGTTATTTTATTGAACCTACGGTGATTTTGACAAAATCACCCACATATGCAACTATGACGGCTGAGTTATTTGGTCCAGTAATGACGGTATACGTATACGAAGATGCCGCATGGGAAGCATCTTTAAAATTGGTAGATGAATCTACTGAATTTGCACTTACAGGAGCTGTTTTCTCTACAGATAGATACATTGTAGAAAAGGCTTCTAAAATCCTAGAAAACGCAGCAGGAAACTTCTACATTAACGACAAACCAACAGGGGCAGTTGTTGGTCAACAACCTTTTGGAGGTGCGAGATCTTCGGGAACAAATGACAAAGCGGGTTCTGCTCAAAACCTATTACGATGGACTTCTGTTAGACTGATAAAAGAAACTTTTGTCTCACCAACAGACTACAAATATCCTTTCTTAGGTTAACTAAAAATAATACATTTAAAAAAGCCTCATCCAAATAGTATGGATGAGGCTTTTTATCTCTTATAGAATTCTTATTTTATAATTAATTTTCTTGTTGTTTGTTTATCTCCATTAATTACTTTCAAGAAATACAAACCAGCAGAAGTCTTCTCAAAAAAGATTCTTTCAGTAAAATTTGAAATCGTAGAGTGGTATTTTTTTTCATCTATTAATCTTCCTCTAAGGTCAAATAACTGGAGTAAAAGGTCATCTGTAGTATCTAGATTTAGAGTTAATGTAAATTCTCCTTTTGTTGGATTTGGAAATAGCATAAAATTACCAAAGGGCTCATCGATAAAAGATGCTGTTGAATCTTCTATAATTACCGTATAGTCCTCTGTTTCGCCCCATTCAAAATTATGATCTGCATCACAAGCTCCCCCTCCGTTAGATGAAGAATCTGTATATTCAAGCACAACTCTCATTCTTGTCGCACCTAGTTGCGCATCATTGGGCACAGTAATATCAAGAGTTTTTGTACTTATATCATCGTAACCAGTTCCTAAATCATACTTTTCTGTTATAATATCAAATACATAATCCTGATTCCAATCTATAAAAACAGTACAATTATCTTGATATCCAGCTGTATCAAAAACAACACTAAATTGGTAACTACTTCCTCTCTTTATAGTGGTACTGATCGATGTAAAATCTTCATAACCGTCTATCAGATCATTTTCAGAATCATTGTTAATCGAATTGAAAGTAACATTTGTTAGATGTTCTGAACCTGACACCTCATCTGTAAAAGTTGACAAACAATAAGATGGTATAAGTGTTTTAAAATTAAACGCATCTGAATACGCCCCTTCTCCACAACTATTTTTGGGCTTTATTCTCCAGTAGTATGTTGTATTTCCGGTAAGACCTGAAACTGAATAAAAATTTGTAGCGACATTGCCACTTGAAACTATATTTGTAAAATTACTATCTGAAGCTACTTCTACATCATAATTTGCAGCATTTATATCTGAATCCCATTTTAATTCTGGAGACAAACCAATCTCTGAAGCGCCATTTACAGGAAGCGTTAAATTTGAACTTGTAAATATCGAATTCCTCACATTTAATTGAACATCTATTTGCTTATTTACACTTGAACTACCGCTAACATTCATTGTATACATTTGAGCGGAAGCTTCGTTTAAATTAGAAATTGTCATCGTAACATTTCCATCTGCGCTTATTGTTGTTGGATCAAATATTACGGAAGCTCCTTCCGGAAAACCAGATGCTGACAAGGACACTGACTCTGAAAAACCATTAATGAAATCAAAATTTAACACATAACTTATCGATTCATTTTCTGAATAACAGACAGATTGCACATCATTTAAATTGGTAATTATATAAGTTGGTGTTGATGAGTTGATGGTAAAGTTTGTGGAATTTACATTATAAAAAATATGATCTGCTGCTTCCACCATAATTCTGGAAGTAGCAGAGGGAGTATTCGGAATAACTATCGCCTCTGAACCATCGTTCGGAGTATTTTCTTTCAAAGTAATCGGAAAAGTAATCCCCCCATCTATAGATAATCTAATAGTTACATTTTGACAATTGATAGGAAGAACATCTGTCGTTCCTTTATTCCATGTAATTGTTTGGGTAGTCCCTGCATCCCAATTAATAGCTGAATTAGGTAATGTAACTGTAAAAGGAGCTGCATTTGTAACAGAAACTTTCATATCGTCTCTAGCGCTACTACCTCCTCCATTATTGTTATCTCTTACTAAAAAAGAAAAATTTAAATCCCTTGCTACAGTGGGCAATACTTCCCAAGTTGAAGAAGTAGCTCCTCCAACAACAGTTGCTAGAGCTGGCATGTATCTATTTGGAGAGGAAGATGGTAGTAAAGACCTAAATAGTGGACCTACTAAATTTGTTGCTACCGGCGGCATTGTTGCAGTTTGATTGTCTGTCTGTTCCCAAGCATATGTTAGGCTGGAGACACCGTCTGCATCTGTTGCAATTCCTCTTAAAACAAATGGAGTCCCTGCTGGAATGCTGAAATTTGCTCCTGCATTTGCAGTTGGAACATTATTACCAGCATCTGTTACACTTGAACATTGTGCAGAAACTTGTATCGTACTCGACATTTCTGCAATACTGACTGCATGAAAATAAGTATCACTTTTCGGTTGAACATTAGGCGAACAAATACCCGCATATCCCATGATGGTAGAAGCACTTCCAGGCTCTACTGCTGTTGATGTATTTCTTTGACAATCATTATTCTGAGTATGGTTCGCTCCAAATTGATGCCCGATTTCATGTGCCACATAATCGATATCATAAGCATCTCCTATAGGCGAAGTACTTCCCGTAATCCCTCTTGCCTTTTGCCCCTGAATACAAACCACTCCCAAACCAGCAAGACCTCCTCCTTGAGTACTAAAAGTATGTCCAATATCATAATTATCGGAACCAATGTTAGTATCACAGACTGTTTGACTTTCAGCAATTAAATCACCTGAATCAGAATTTGACAATTCATCAGTAGATGCATCTAAAAAAATAATTTTGTCATTCTCTCCAACAAGGACCATTTTTACAGCCAAATCTCTTTCAAAAACACCATTTACGCGAGTCATTGTGGTATTCATCGCTGATAAAACAGCTGCTTTTTTTTCTTCTTCTGTAGCTGTAAATACTATATTTTGATTTGTCAAATGAAATTGCGCATACTCTCCGGTGCAAGCAAGTGCCAAACGAAATGTTCGTAATTTTCCGTCATTCACGTTTTGTATGCTATTTTCTTGAGCTACACTTTTACTCCTAAACGCTTCAACTTGACAGGTGAAATCGTCTTTATCTGGCACTAAATGGGGTTTCTTATACACCATTAAAGTTTTACTATCTTTTGAATAAGGATGTATGTAGTAGGTTTCTTCCTGCCCAGAAAAAATAACTGCATGAAAACCATCCAACCCAATACTTATCTTTGCAACGGAGGTTGGATCGTCGATTCCTTGCGCAGAATAGGACTTTATCATTGGAAACTTTTGAGCTAATTTTGTCTCAAAATTTGAGGATTCTTCTAATAAAAATAGTGAAAGACTTCCAGTTGAATTCGGTAACTTTATGAGTCGTTTTTTAGGGTTGATTTGTGAACTTACGAAGTTGTTAAAACGATCTATATCAAAAGACATTAACTCGTATTCTGATGGCAAATTCTTAACTTGACGGGGGTTGTTCTGTTGGGTAATAATTTTATTTTTATCGAGTTTCCTAAAAAAATCTTGTGCATTAATTCCTTCGAAAGGTATCATGAAAAGAATAAAAATAAAAACTAGGGGATAAGTTTTCATAGTATGATTTTTAAATTATTTTTTAGTAAATATAATGAAAATAATTACCTTTACAGCATGCTTCTTATGAACAAAGAGATCCTTTTAAAAGACTTAAATATAAAAGATTATAAAGAAACTTGGGACTATCAAACCAATTTACTTCAGGAAATTGTTGACACAAAAATAAACAATAGAAAAAGCAATTTCCAAGTAACTACTAAAAATCATTTTTTATTTGTGGAACACCCTCATGTATATACATTGGGAAAGAGTGGTGATCTAAGTAATTTATTGCTTACTGAAAAACAGCTTGAAGAAAAAGGAGCTACTTTTTATAAAATAAATCGTGGTGGAGACATTACTTATCATGGCCCTGGTCAAATTGTTGGATATCCCATTTTAGATTTAGAAAACTTCTTTACAGACATTCATAAATACTTGCGTTTATTAGAGGAGGCTATTATTTTGACCCTTGCTGAATATGGTCTAAAAGGAGCAAGAAGTGAAGGTGAAACAGGTGTGTGGCTCGATGTTGGTTCGCCTTTTGCTCGGAAGATTTGTGCACTTGGAATTCGTTCCTCTCGTTGGGTAACCATGCACGGATTTGCCCTGAATGTAAATGTTAATTTAGGCTATTTTGACCATATTATCCCGTGCGGAATTAAAGGAAAAGCAGTGACTTCTATGGAGGCTGAATTGAATAAAAAAATAGACTTAGAAGAAGTAAAGAAAAAAATATTGACTCATTTTAAAACACTTTTTGAGGTTAAAAAATTCATCGTTTTATAACAGCGAATCTTTCAGTACATGTGAAGCTTATTATTTTTCTTCATTAAAGTACACCTTATAATATTTCATTTTTTTCTCTTCATCGTATCCTCTTTCTAAATATTCTGAAGCCGCTTCTGGTGCATCTACGTCTAATTTTATACTGAGATTTGTATCTAGCTTAATCTCCGTTTTAAACTTTTTTTTCTCTTTCTTTAGAACCACTCCAGAAACATCAAAATTATTTCTAATTAAGACATCATTTAAGGTTTCAAAGTGCTTTTTATAATCGTCAAACAACGCTTTGTGTTTCTCTTCCGCGAAGACTTCGTCTTTGAAATCGGCATAATCGACTGCTTCATTTTCTTTAAAATAATCTACTGTGTTTGCTAAAAAATTTCCTTGTTCATGCATTCCTAGTTCAGGTTTTATGACCTCTTCAGAAAAATCTTTACACAACTCTAGATAATTTTGAGTATGCGAATTATAATCGTCTGCTAACGTAATAGATAAAAAGTTTTTGATCCAATATTGAGCATCATAATTATTATTATCTATTGAAAGAACAACAGTACCCTGTGTATCTGTTGTATTTAGAATCAAACAACCTTTGTCAATTTTTTTGGTGGAAATTCCTTTTTGAACAACAATATCGAAGTTTTCATTCTCGTCTAAATAGGTTTGAAAAAAATCAACTTTATTTTCAATTTTAAAAACGCCTACTGCTTCTGTTAAGACACCATTAAATTCTAATCCTTCTAGGAGAACAACTAATACATCTCCTGTTTTTATTTGTGCAGAACTAGACTGCTCGTACAAATGGTTTACAATATTTTTAGAATACTCTATAAAAACACCTTCTTCTTTAAAAATTTCAGACGCATAATTATTCAATTCATTTAAGCGAACGTCTGCATGATGAGAAAATCGATAACTTTGTGAAAGACTTGTGAAAGGCTTTAATAAAAAACTTTTCATCAAATCATAACTTTCTTGATCGAAACGAATTAAATCTTCTGAAAAAACATTCTGTCCACTGTTAAATTTATTAGCAACTTTGTGTAATATACATTTGGTGATTTCTGCGGTAGCTTTTTTGATCATTATCTAAAATTGGAAGGGTAAAAATAGAAAAAGTTTGAGGATGATTTTAAGAAAATGATTATAATTCTAACGTTAATTGCTCTGGCAATAATTTAAAGGTTTTTCTGTGGTACTTTGTGATACCAAATTTACGAATTCCATTTCGATGTTCTTTGGTAGGATACCCTTTATTTTTTTTCCAATTATACATAGGAAACTCTTTGTGAATTTTTTCCATGTATTCATCTCTGTAGGTTTTTGCCAATACGGATGCCGCTGCTATACTCAGGTATTTTGCATCCCCTTTGACAATGGTTTTATGGGGAATATCTCTGTAACTATTGAATTTATTACCATCAACGATAATGTATTCTGGTTCTATCTGAAGCATTTCTATTGAACGATGCATGCCTGTAATTGAGGCTTGTAAAACATTGATTTTATCTACTTCATCTTGCCAAACAAAAGAAACCGCAAAAGCAAGGGCATTTTCTTCAATAAAGGGTCTTAATTGAGCTCTTTTTTTTTCAGACAATTGCTTTGAATCATTTAAAAAGGGATGGGTAAAATCTATGGGTAAAATAACGGCTGCGGCAACAACAGGACCAGAAAGACAGCCTCTTCCGGCCTCATCTGTTCCTGCTTCTAAAGAAAAACCACTATAATTAGATGCCAACATGTTACAAAGAAAAGAAAAAAAATTTTAGATTACTGCTTCTTTAGTAATGCGCTCTTTTTTAAAAATCTAGAATGATGTTTTAAGAACCATGCTGTAATTCCTGTTTATCATGATAATTATTAACAATTATTTTCGTTTTATTATTTTACATTTGCGATTGAAGCGACTAACTATGAATAAATCATTATTTTTCTCATTACTACTTACCTTCTTTATAGCAAACGCATTGTTTTCTCAAAGACCTATGAAATTGGGTCAAAAACTTAATGGTTTTAATTCAGGAGGTAATACTCAAGAAAATACAAATACTAATTCAGGAGAAGTCTCTGTAAAATTATCTGGTAAAACAACATACACAGATTATAAAATTTTTTCTCATAAGCGAGATACGACGTTTGTAGACACAACACTAACCATTCAAAAAGACTATGCATTTAATTATTTAAGAACCGATAATTTTGAATTATTAAGCTTTCATAATCAGGGTCAAACTTTTACAAACCTTGGCTATGATTTTAGCAACCTTAAATTATTTCCAGATATTGGTTTTACCGCAAAACAATTTAGCTACTTAGATATTGACGAAATAAAATATTATGAAGTTCCTACGCCAACCACACAAATTACCTACAGAACAGGGTTGCAACAAGGGCAAGTCTTAGATGCCATTTTTACAGTAAATTTTTCAAGAAGATTAAATGTTTCGCTTTCATACAAAGGCTTAAGGTCTCTGGGCGCCTATAGGAGATCTCTGGCAAGTAATGGTAATTTTAGAGGGGCTTTTCATTATAGAACCAAAGAAAATCAATATGAAATTCGTGGACACTTAACAAGGCAAGATTTCTTTAATCAAGAAAGTGGCGGGCTTCCAGAAAGTGAAATTGAAAAATTCAAAAGTAATGGCGAAAACTATACGACAAGAGCAAGATTAGATGTGAATTTAAATGATGCTGAAAATCAATTTAATGGCAATAGAATTTATCTAGACCACAGTTATAAGTTATTGTCTAGTAAAGATACCGTGAACAAAAAGGATTTTAGTAATTTAAAAATAGGCCATGTTTTTACCAACGAAAAGAAATCTTACCGTTTTTCTCAGCCTACAAATTCTCCATTTTTAGGAAATGTTTCTTCAACTGGTGCATCTGAAAATGAAGCGAATCAAACCTTTTCCAACAACGAATTAAATTTGGAGTTCAATTCTAAATATGTTTTAGGTAAATTTAAAGCGAAAATAAATTTTATAAATTACTCCTATGGGTACGACACTATTTTAAATACCACTAGCAATATTACGAAAACAACATTGGAAGGAAATGCCCTTTCTTTTGGAGCTGATTGGAATGCTAAAATTAAAAATTTTCAGTTGAATGCGACCGCTAATCTAACTCCAGGAAACGGAAATTTATCTGGTAATTACCTTAAAGGGGAGGCACTATATAAAAAAAAGGAGTTGTTTGAATTAAAAGGACAGGTATTGATCAGTTCTAAATCTGCAAATTTCAATAAGTTGCTCCATCAAAGTAAATTTGATGATTACAATTGGCAAAATAATTTTAGTACCATAAATACAAGGGACTTAGGTTTTTCTATCCGTTCTAAATGGATCAATAGCTCGCTTAATTTTACCAATATAGACAACTACACTTATTTTGATGAAAACAATCAGCCACAACAATTTTCGAATCAGATTACGTATTTAAAGGTAAAAGCGAATCGAGAATTTAAATATAAAAAATTTGCACTCGACAATACATTGATGTTCCAAAATGTAAGCAGTGGAAGTTCTGTTTTTCGTGTTCCAGAGATCGTAACAAGAAACACCTTATATTACGAAGACTATTGGTTTGAAGGCAAACCAATGTTAGTAAATATTGGTGCAACTTTTAACTACTTCACTAAATACAAAGCAAATGCCTACCATCCGTTATTGGCTGAATTTACTATCCAAAATACCCAAGAGATCGGCTTTCCTTCCGTAGATGTTTTCTTTAATGCACAAATAAGAAGAACTCGTTTGTATTTTAAAATTGACAATGTTACCTCTAATTTTACAGAAAAAAATTACTTTTCTGCTCCGAATTATCCGTACAGAGATTTTACAATTCGTTTTGGATTGGTATGGAACTGGTTTATTTAAGGTTTTTATAAACACAAGGATTCAAAAAAACAGCACTTTTTTAGTCAGTTAAACTTTAAAAATTACTGGTTTATTTTGGCTTAAAACGCGAACAGAAAGAATTGTTTTACTTGGTTGCTAACTGCTTAATTTTGATTTTAAAAGCTGCAAAAATGAGTGTCATAAAAGGACTTAACCAGTTAAAAATGGCATAAATAGCATAATCAAAAACAGCAACTCCTAAAACTCCAGAATGATAAGCTCCGCAGGTATTCCAAGGAATTAACACAGAGGTTACGGTCCCTGAATCTTCTAAAGTTCTACTCAAGTTTTCGGGTGCTAAACCTTTATCTTCATAAGCTTTTACGTACATTTTCCCTGGAACTACAATGGCCATGTATTGGTCTGATGCTGTAAAATTTAATCCTATACAAGTAAAAACTGTACTTGAAAACAATCCGAAAATAGAATCAAACAGCGTTAAAAGAAAAGTACTAATTTTAGCTAATGCTCCAATTGCATCCATAATCCCTCCAAAAACCATAGCGCATAAGATAAGCCAAATTGTACCTAACATTTTAGACATTCCGCCTGCTGTAAATAAATCTGCTAGTGCTGCATTTTCTGTTGCTACGGATGTTTTAACTGTTATTGCTTGCATAATTCCTTTATAAGCAGAAGAAAAAGTAAGTTCTTTAGTACCCGTAATTTGTGCAACAACTTCTGGTTGAAAAATTAATGCAAAAATACTTCCTAAAATAGTACCTGCAAGCAATGCAACTAATGGTGGAGTTTTCTTAATGATTAAAAAGATAACAATTATTGGCACTAAAAATAACCAAGGTGTAATCGTGAACGCCTTGTTTATATCGGCTAATAAAACAACAGTATCTGCCTCGCCATTTGAATTTTGTGTAAACCCTATAATGATAAAAAAGATTAACGTAATGATAATGGTGGGCACGGTTGTGTAAGCCATATATTTTATATGCGTAAAGAGATCAGCACCCGCCATTGCTGGTGCTAAATTGGTCGTATCTGAAAGTGGCGACATTTTATCACCGAAATAAGCACCAGACAAAACAGCACCTGCTGTCATTCCTAAAGAAATACCAAGAGCTTCCCCAATACCTATTAATGCAATACCTACGGTTGCTGAAGTTGTCCAAGAACTACCCGTTGCAATAGAAATAATAGCACAAATTATCAAACATGCCGCTAAAAATATTGTAGGATTCAAGACTTGTAACCCATAATAAATCATCGCTGGAATAATTCCACTAATCAACCAAGTACCTGCTAAAGCACCGACCATTAAAAGAATTAAAATTGCGCCAGCTGTGGATTTTATGTTTTCTGCAACTTCATCAATCATCACCTTATAAGAAACTTTATTTCTAAACCCCACAAGCGCCGCAACAGCGCCACCTAAAAGTAAAACAAACTGATTACTACCACTCAAAGCATCATCTCCAAAAACAAAAACATTATAAGCTAACATGGCAACTAACGCTAAAACAGGAAACAAAGCCTCCCAAATATTTAACTCTTTGTTATCAATTATTTGCTGATTTCCGATGTTAACTTCTGATTGATTTTTATTCGCTTGCATTGTAAAAAATTTGGAATGTAATGTTACGCTTTTACCTACGGTTATGCAAATCAAATTGAATGGCTTATTTTTGCCCCCATGGATTCATTGACTCAAATTATTTTAGGGGCTGCTTGTGGAGAAGTTGTACTGGGTAAAAAAATTGGAAATAAAGCATTATTATTTGGAGCTATTGGAGGTACCATACCAGATCTAGATGTTTTTATTGGGCGGTTTTTATACAGCAATGAAATACAAGCGATGGCTTTTCATCGAGGGTTTATGCATTCTATTTTGTTTGCTTTCTTAGGAGCTTTTTTATTTGGATGGAGTACGTACAGACTCTATGACACTGGAAAGAGAAAGGGGAAAACAACACTGCAGAATTGGAGGTGGCTTTTCTTTTTAGCGATATTTACACACCCAATTTTAGATTGTTTTACTCCTTACGGCACCCAACTATTTGCTCCATTTTCTAACTACAGAGTTGCTTTTAATACAATTGCTGTTGCAGATCCATTCTACACGATTCCATTTTTGTTGTGTTTGATCATTATGATGTGCTACAAAAGAACTCATCAACAAAGAACATGGTGGTTGAAAACAGGAGTTTATATAAGTTCTGCCTATCTGTTTTTTACTGTTGGAAATAAACTCTATATGGATTCAGTCTTTAAAAAATCATTTAAAAAGGCGGGTATTGCTTACAATCGTTTCTCTGCACAACCCACCATATTAAATACTGTTTTATGGTATGCTGTTGCAGAAAGTGATACTCAGTACCATCTGACTTTTTATTCTTTGTTAGATAAAAAATCCATTTCAGAACATATTATTAGTGTGAATAAAAATCACTCGCTGATAGAGATGAATGACAAAAATTTACAACGCTTATCGTGGTTTAGTAATGGCTATTATAACCTCTCCAAACAAAAAGAAACAGCTACATATAAATACGTAGATTTACGATATCCAATGCTAAATCCTACCGATCAAAATTCGAGTGTTTTTAATTTTACGCTCTTTTATAAAGACAACCAATGGGATATACTTCCTTTTAGTGGGACTGCTCCGAAAAAAGAAGATTTTACTAATTTTATAACTCGTTTGAAAGGAGTTTAAGTCTCTATCCTAGAATTGATTTCCTGGGGTTGATTTGCTAGAAATTAACAAATACAAAAGAAGCTTCCATTACAAAATACCCAAGGCTATCATACAAGATTTCATGAGTTCGTAAGTGCTCTCAATATCATCATCCAAGCCAATAGAAAAACGAATTAAACCGTCTGTTAATCCCATTTCTTTTTGTTCGTCTTCTGAAATTTCTGAGGAAGTCGAAGTTCCTGGCGCACTAAAAAGCGTTTTATAAAAGCCTAAACTAACCGCTAAATACCCAATATTTTTTTGCTGCATTAACTCCATTAGAGCATTCGCTTTCTCTAAAGAGCCAACGTCAATGGTTAACATCCCTCCAAAGCCATAGGCAGTATTCATCATAGATTTAAATAATTGATGCGAAGGATGCGACTCCAACCCTGGATAGACTGTTTTTATTCCATCAGCTTCAAATTGATGCGCTAAAAAAGAAGCATTATTACTATGTTGTTTCATTCTAATAGGAAGCGTTCTCATATTTTTTAAAATAGAGGCTGCTCGTAAACTATCCATCGTAGCCCCCAACAACATGCTTGCACCGTCATTTACATTTCGTAAATCATCGATAAACTCTTTAGTACCACAAGCGACTCCTCCAACAGCATCTGAAGTCCCATTTATAAATTTTGTAAGACTGTGACATACCACATCTGCACCCAACGTAGCTGGAGATATTGACAAGGGTGAAAAGGTATTGTCTACCACTAATTTTAAATTATATTTCTTCGCCAAAGCAGATAAAGCCCTGATGTCTGCTACTTCCAACAAAGGATTGCTAACAGTCTCACAAAACAATACTTTCGTGTTTTTTGTGATGGCGGCTTCTACAATATCTAATTTTGTTATATCTACAAATGTGGTTGTAATTCCCAATCTTGGTGTGAAATTTTTTAAGAACGCATAAGTTCCTCCATAAATGGTTCTGCTCGAAACAATGTGCTCTCCTGCACCAACTAACTGCAATAGCACAGGGGTTATCGCACCCATTCCTGAAGCAGACACATTGGCTGTTTCTGTTCCTTCCATAGCTGCTAAAGCTTCGCCTAAATATAAATTACTTGGGGTAGAATGACGTGAATATAAATAACAACCGGCTGCATTTCCTTCAAAAGTGTCTAACATTGTTTTTGCCGACATAAATGTATAGGTAGAGGAATCTGAAATGGATGGATTTACACCTCCAAATTCACCAAAAAGTTGTAGATCTTGAAGAGCATTTGCTGGTTTGAATTTCATATGATATTGATTTTTTATAAATACAAAATAACAATATAAAAGAAAAATTATCAATTAAAAGATTTAAATACAGTTTATAAATCTAAAAAAATGTGTATTTTTAGATTTATAAACTAAATAATTACGTTATCGCATCAGTTATTAGAAAAATTTAAACATATGGTCTTGGATTTTACAGATAAAAAGCTTCTTAATTTGCTGCAACACGACAGCAAGCAGACTACCAAACAACTTTCTTTGCAATTAAATCTATCGGTTACTGCTGTTTATGAACGTATTAAAAAATTAGAAAAAGGAAAGGTCATTCAAAAGTATGTAGCAATCATTGATAAGCATAAAATTGAAAAATCTTTTTTAGTCTTTTGTCATATCAAACTGATGCAACATTCGAAAGATTATGTCACTACTTTTGAAAGAGAAGTTTTAAAATTAGAGGAAGTTTCTGAGTGTTTTCATGTAAGTGGTGAATACGATTATATCTTAAAAGTGTATGTCAAAGATATGGATGAGTACCGAGAATTTATGGTTAAAAAGCTAACAGCTATTAAATATATTGGAAGTACGCATAGTACTTTTGCCATTGAAGAAGTAAAAAATACCACTGAAATTCAGGTATAAAAAAACCCAAAACAGTTGTTTTGGGTTTTTAAATTATTCTTTCATTTGATAGCAAGCTATTTGCTTAAATGCGATCCGTCGCAATATCCATCTGGGTTTGACGTATTCCCACAACCACACGTTGGTCTATCGATTTTAGTTGAATTCATATTTTTTATAGTTTAAAATTAATATTAGTTATCTGAGAACGACTACAAAAGACATTTCTATTAAGTCGTTAATAAATTTATCTTTTAGTCCTTCAATCCATCTTTTGGAACCATATTTTACATTAAAATCTGCTCTATCCACATTAAAAACATCACTCTTAAAAGTAGTGACCCCAGCTTCTGTAGCAATCATTGCAGGAATTGTAATGCTCTTTGTAACATCTTTAATTTGAAGATTTCCTGTTACTGCTAATTTCCCTTCCGCTTCTTCTACTTTGGTAATCACAAATTTAGAAGTGGGATATACAGCGATATCAAAAAAATCGGGCGCTTTTAAATGACCTTCTATATTTGCTGCACCAGCACTTCCAGCCATGTCAAGGTTTGTAATGGTACTCATATCTATGACAAACTCACCTCCCTTTAAAACTCCTTTTTCAAGCAACATCCCTCCGCTTTTTAGAGCGACGGTCCCATTGTGTGAACCTGTAGGCTTACTCCCTTTCCATGTCAACACAGAAACGGCAGTATCTACGTTGTTTAATTCAGCAATATTCGTTTCAACTTTTACAGCTTCATTTACTACTACTTTTTCTTTCTTCTCTCCTTTACATGCTGTTAAAAGTGATGCGACAACAAGTATTGATAAAACTATTTTTTTCATTTTAATATTGATTTTAAATTTATTTTCCATGGCAAATATATGTTTTTTATTTTCCAAGGAAAATAAAAAAGTATTTTTTTTGATAATTTTAACAATTGTCGGTGATAAAGAAAAGCTATTCTTTTCTTTTGGAATCTATAATAATGGTCACGGGTCCATCATTTAACAACTCCACTTTCATATCTGCACCAAATACTCCAGTAGGTACTTTTTTACCAAGTTGGTTTTCTAAAGAGGTAACAAATTGTTGATACAAAGGAATTGCTACTTCAGGTTTTGCTGCTTTTATATAACTAGGCCTGCTTCCTTTTCTAGTAGATGCTTGTAGGGTAAATTGACTCACTACTAATGCAGCTGCATTGAGATCCATTATAGATAAATTCATCACCCCATTCTCATCATTAAAGATACGAAGATGTGAAACTTTTTTAACCAACCAATGAATATCTTCTTCTGTATCATCATGCTCAATACCCAAAAGAATCAGCAATCCTGCTTGTATGTTTGCAACTTTATCTCCATGTATCGTAACACTTGCTTTTGTTACTCTTTGAACAACAATTCTCATAGGCTATTGAGTATCTTGATCTTCGTTCCAAATATCTGTTCTAAAATGTGCTGTTTCATCTTCTCCTTCTAAAATTTGAAGATAACTTTTATAGCGAGACCAAGAAACCCGTTCTTCTTCTAAAGCTGTCTTAATGGCACAATTTGGTTCTTTTGTATGGATACAGTTATTGAATTTACAATCTTGTTTTAAGGCAAAAAACTCAGGAAAATAGTCTCCTAATTCATACTTATCGATATCTACAACTCCAAAACCTTTGATTCCTGGTGTGTCTATAATTCGTGCATTAAAATTTAAATCGAACATTTCTGCAAATGTTGTGGTATGTTTTCCTTGACGATGTTGGTCTGAAATTTCTTTGGTTTTTAGATCTAAAGTTGCATCAATTGCATTTACTAACGTTGTTTTTCCAACACCAGAATGCCCCACAAACATCGATGTCTTCCCTTTCATTATCTCTTTAATAATGCTTACATTTTTATGTTGGGTGGCAGAAACCTCTACACATCTATACCCTATGGCCTCATAAATATCCTTGAGGTATAAAACCTCTGCACGTTCCTCAATTGCATAAGAATCTATTTTATTAAAGACCAGAACAGTATCAATTCTGTAGGCTCTTGCAGCGACTAAAAAACGATCTATAAATGTTGAAAATGTTGGTGGATTATTAATGGTTATAAGTAAAAAAACCTGATCAATATTTGCGGCTATAATATGTGTTTGTTTCGAAAGATTTACAGATTTTCTGACAATAAAGTTCTCTCGATCTAAAATCTTTTTTATAACACCTGTCTCTTCATCTCCTTTTTTTTCTAAGTCGAAGATTACCCGATCACCTACAGCAACAGGATTGGTACTTTTAATTCCTTTAATTCGAAATTTACCTTTAATTCTACATTGATGAAACTTACCATCTTCAGATTTTACTTGATACCAACTTCCAGTAGATTTATATACGATTCCTGTCATTAATACAAAGATGCAGAATTAAAATTGAATTATGAAAAAATGCCATGAATTCACAAATTAAAATTTTAAACTATTTGATTGTATAGACATAGTGTAGTTTTTATTTTTTAGATAAATTATTTATAAAAAAACCCTTCAGATTTTAAAACCTGAAGGATCTCTATGAATTCAAAAAGCACATTTAAATAACTTCCTTTAGGAGGTTATTTATGTCTGTTACTACCCGTTAATTACTTTTTCTTGATGATTGATCGATTCTTGGTGAATTGCCTTGAACATTTTCAATACAAATTCTTCACTTAAACCTTTGCTTTCACCTTCTAAAATCATGTTTCCAAGAATTTCGTTCCATCGTTTAGACTGCAAAACAGCAACGTTTTTATCTTTCTTTAAAGCACCTATTTGATCGGCAGTTTTCATACGTTTTCCTAAAGTCTCTAACAACTGTGCATCAGCAACATTAATTTGCGCTCTTAAATTGTCTAAAGATTTTGTGTAATCTGCTTCTGTATTGGTTTCTTTTCTAATTTTTAAATCTTCCATAATTTGCTTCAACTTTGTTGGTGTAACTTGTTGTGCAGCATCAGACCAAGCATTTGCTGGATCAAAATGAGTTTCGATCATTAAACCATCAAAATTTAAATCCAACGCAGTTTGAGAAACATCTTGAATCATTTCTCTGTTTCCTGTAATGTGCGAAGGATCGTTAATTAATGGTAAATCTGGAAATTTATTTTGAAACTCAATGGCTAATTGCCATTCTGGTGTATTTCTGTAATTGGTTTTTTCATAGGTAGAAAACCCTCTGTGAATTGCTCCTAAATTTTTAATTCCTGCAGTGTATAATCTTTCGATACCACCTAACCACAGAGCTAAATCTGGATTTACCGGATTTTTTACCAATACAATTTTATCTGTTCCTTGCAAAGCATCTGCAATTTCTTGCATAATAAAAGGGGATACTGTTGAACGTGCACCAATCCATAATAAATCTACATCATTCTCAATGGCTAATTTTACATGGGCAGCATTTGCTACTTCTGTACAGGTTTTCATGCCTGTTTCTTCTTTTACTTTTTTCAACCATCTTAAACCAATTTCTCCAACGCCTTCAAACATTCCTGGTCTTGTTCTTGGTTTCCAAATTCCCGCTCTAAAATAGTTTACATCAGAATCTTTTAATTCGTGTGCAATTTTTAAAACCTGTTCTTCGGTTTCTGCACTACAAGGCCCTGCTATTACTAGTGGATGTGCTAAATTCATATCATCCAACCATGTTCTTAATTCTTTTGTATTCTTCATTTTTCTACTTGTTGTGGCTTTTATTTTATGCCGTTTAAAATTTGTTTTATATAATTTGTGTTCTCCATTTCGTTAAAAATTTCAGAGAAATTATCTTGTTGCATCAACTCTTTAAAATGTTGTAAATTATTGATGTATTCTTCTAATGTTTCTATAACATTATCTTTATTCTGTTTAAAAATTGGTGTCCACATTGCTGGCGAACTCTTTGCCAAACGAACAGTGGATGCAAAACCGGAACCTGCCATATCAAAAATATCGCGTTCATTTTTTTCTTTATTAATTACTGTTTTACCTAACATAAAGGCACTAATGTGAGATAAGTGCGAAACATACGCAATATGTTTGTCATGAGAAACAGCATCCATGTACCGAATACGCATTCCAATGTCTGTAAAAAGCTGTAATGCTTTTTCTTGCAACTTAAAAGTTGTCTTTTCTACTTCACAAATAATATTTGTTTTTCCAACGTATAAGCCAGAAATCGCTGCTGTTGGTCCAGACTTTTCTGTTCCTGCAATTGGATGGCAAGCCAAAAAATTTCTTCTTTTTGGATGATGTTCAACCGCCTTACAAATTGCTTCTTTTGTAGATCCTGCATCTACTACCAAAGTAGTCTCAGCTATTTTATCTAAAATAGTTGGTAATAATTTCACAGTAGCATCTACAGGAATAGAAACAATGACCATGTCTGCATTAATTAAATCGTCTAAAGTTGCCTTTTTATCAATTAGATTTAATTCTAATGCTTTGTTTAATGTTTCGTCTTTTCGACTAATTCCGTGAACTACAACTGTTGGATACTTCTTTTTAATGTCAATAGCAAAACTACCTCCAATTAAACCAACACCAATCATGTAGATATTTTTCATATTCTTGATATTGCTTTTTTAATTATCGCTGAAGTTACGCACAATGAAAAACGAATATACCCTTCACCTTGACTCCCAAAAACAGTTCCCGGAGTTATAAATATATCCTTATCATATAAAATTGCATCAGTAACTTCTGTCGCTTTTTTTCCCTTTGGAATCTTTGCCCAAACAAATAATCCTGTTGAACTCCTATCATATGTACAGTCTAATTGATCTGCCAACTGCCAAATTAAATCTCTACGTTCTTGGTATATTTTATTTTGGTCTAAAAACCAATCATCTGATAACTGTAACGCCTGTATAGCTCCTTTTTGAATCCCATAAAACATCCCAGAATCCATATTACTTTTTACTTTTAAAACTTCCTTAATATGAGTCGCATTTCCTAAAAGCATTCCAACTCTCCAACCTGCCATATTAAAAGTCTTACTGAGAGAGTTTAACTCTAAAGCAATCTCTTTTGCTCCTTCCACCTCTAGAATACTCATTGGAGTATCATTTAAAATAAAACTGTAAGGATTGTCATTGATGATTAAAATCTGATGCTTGTTCCCAAATGCTATTAACTTTTTAAAAGTTTCTTTTAAGGCTTTTGTTCCTGTTGGCATGTGAGGATAATTAACCCACATGATTTTTACATCTGTTAAGTTTTGTTGTTCTAATTCCTCAAAATTTGGTTGCCAATTATTCGAGGCATTTAAATCATAAAAAAGAGGAACTGCTCCTACTAATTTGGTCACAGAAGTATAGGTAGGATATCCCGGATTTGGAATCAACACTTTATCTCCTTCATTTAGGAACGCCATAGAAATATGCATGATCCCTTCTTTACTTCCCATTAAGGGTAAAACTTCATCATCTGGATTCGCAATTACCTTAAATTTATCTTTATAGAAATTAGAAATCGCATTTCTCAATTCGGGCAATCCCTGATATGATTGATACTTATGTGCATTTACATCCATTAAACTACCTTGAATTGCTTCTAGTACTTTTACAGGAGGTTGTAAATCTGGAGATCCAATCCCCATATTAATAATGGGTTTTCCTGCTGCTGCTAAACGTGCAACTTCTCTTAATTTTGTTGAAAAATAGTATTCTTGAACAGTATCTAATCTTTTCGCTGCCTTCATTATTCTCTACCGTTTTTATACGTTCCTAATACTTTAAATTCTTCTGCCATGATCGCTATAATCGCTTTCGCTTTTTCAAAGTTTTTATAATTGTCAAAAGTTACATCTACAAAAAAAGAATATTTCCACGGAGTTTCTATCACCGGAATCGATTGTATTTTTGTTAAATTCATTTTACAATCACTTAAGACGTTAAGAATAGCTGCCAAACTCCCTCTTTTATGATTCAATTCAAATTTTAAAGAGGCTTTGTTTATTTCTTCTATTCCAATGTTTGGCTCTTGTGTCTGAACTATAACAAACCGAGTCGCATTGTCTTTAATGGTTTGTATTTCGTCTTCAATAACTTTCAAATTAAAAATTTCTGCAGCAATTTTAGGAGCAATTGCTCCGATCCCTATTAAATTTTCTTTGGAAATTCTTTTGGCTACCTCAGCAGTATCCACATCTTCTACTAACTTAATATGTGGGTGTTTTTTAAAGAATTCTTTACATTGCAACAACGCCATTGGGTGTGACCATATCTCTTTAATATCCTTAATTTCCTGACCGTTCAAACCCATTAAATGATGATGGATATGTAAATATTCTTCACCAATTATGTGTAAATTATACTTATCAATTAGCGCATAATTTGGAATGATAGATCCTGCAATTGTATTCTCTAAAGCCATCACTCCAAGATCTGCAGAGCCGTCTAATAAACTATCTACCAAGACATCAAAAGACATGCATTCTTTTAAATGTATTTCTGAACCATAAAAGTCGCGAGCAACTTTATGATGATTTGAGCCTTCTGCTCCTTGTATGGCAACTGTTTTGTTCATCAATTAAAAAAAATATCAAAAAAAAAGTCTCGAAATTAATTCGAGACTCTATATTTTGTGAATGTTTCTTAGCAACATGCTACAAAGTCTCGGCTTTTATTGTAAAAATAAAAGTAAAAATAGAAACGTGTAAAGTTGATATTCAACATATTAATTCTCTTGTTTGGAAGAACAAATCTAAAGATTATATTGAAACAAACAAATTATATTCATGTTTTTACAAAAGAATTGACAGATTAATAAATATCACATAAAATACAAGGCTTGTTTTATGAAATTATAGGATGAAAAAGGCATTAAAAAAACAATTCTAAATTTCAAACCATTCTTTTATCCATTTTTTCTCAACTGGAACCACTGTTTTATGGGTATAATCATTTTTAGTAGCCTCATAATGATAGTCTTTGGACCATTCTTCAATATGTACGGACAAGTCTTTTAAGGAATCACAAATAAATTTCAATTCTTCTGAGGTAATTGTTGGGTGAAAGGACAACCGAACCCATCCTGGTTTTTCAGTATTACAGCCTTGTAAAATTTGATCTTTAATCCTCTTAGAGGTGTCTTGGTCTACATTTAATAAAAAATGCCCATAAGTTCCCGCACAAGAACAACCTCCTCTTGCTTGAATTCCAAAACGATCGTTTAGTAATTTTACGACAAGATTAAAATGATACTTTTCAAAATAAAAAGAAAAAATACTCAATCGTTCTTTATGATTTGGTGCTAAAATTTTCACACCAGGCAATCCTTCTAAAGTTTGAAATACAAGTGCATTTATTTCATCTTCTCTCTGTTTGATGTTTTGGACCCCCATTTTTTCTTTTAACTGAATAGCGAGTGCTATTCTAATTGTTTGTAAAAAACCTGGTGTACCCCCATCTTCTCTTGTTTCTACATCATCAAAATAATCGTGTTGCCCCCAAGGATTTGTATAACTTACCGTTCCACCTCCCGGATTATCAGGAACCGTGTTTTTATACAAACTATTATTAAAAATCAAAACTCCAGCACTTCCCGGACCGCCTAAAAACTTATGTGGAGAAAAAAAGATCGCGTCTAAATATTCGTCTTCATTCTCTGGATGCATATTAATGGCTACATAAGGTGCACAACATGCAAAATCAACAAAACACAATCCATGATACCTATGAATTAGTTTTGCTACCTTGTGATAGGGGGTTTTTATTCCTGTAACGTTAGAACAAGAGGTAATGGATGCTATTTTTATTTTTCTGTGTTGGTGTTTTTGAATACATCTTTCAAATTCTTTTAAACAGAGTAATCCTTGAGCATCACTAGGAACGACCTCTACATCTGCAATCGTTTCTAACCAGGACGTTTGATTGGAGTGATGCTCCATATGACTAACAAAAACAATGGGTTTTAAATCGTCTGGAATTTTAGTATAATTTTTAAGATTTTCAGAAACTTTTAACCCTAGTATTCGCTGAAACTTATTGACAGCACCTGTCATTCCTGAACCTGTTGTAATTAAAACATCATTCGAGTTTGCATGAACATGGCGCTTGATGACTTTTCTAGCTTCATGATATGCAAGTGTCATGGCTGCTCCTGAAGTAGTGGTTTCAGTATGTGTATTCGCTATAAAAGGTGCGAATTGATGTAACATTTTCTCTTCGATAGAAGCATACAATCTTCCACTTGCAGTCCAATCTGAATAGATCAATTTTTGAACTCCATAGGGAGATTGAAAGGTTTGATCTACCCCAACAATATGTTCTCTAAATTGTTGAAAATATTGCTCTAGAGGAGACTTTTCTGTGTTCTTATTTGTGGAACTCATATCTTATGAAATTCGTTTTACCTCCCAAAAGTAGGCATTTAAAAATCATTCTTTAACAGGCTGATTAAAGACCTCTAAACCGCAGTCTAAAAATTGCGCATATTCATTTTCGTTTGGTGTATACCCAACAGCTTGATTTAATATTTTAGTTCCATCAGAATTTAATAAAACATAATAGGGTTGTGAATTAATTTTAAAAAATTCGGTTTGGAAATTTGCCCATTTATGTCCATAATTTTTTAATCTCCTAGTTCCTCCTTTGGATCGATTTACCAGAATTTGTTCTTTGACTGGCAATATTTTTTTGTCATCTACATAGAGCGAAATTAAAACAACCTCGTTTCTTAAATACCTATCAATTTTTGGAAGTGGCCAAACATGTTCTTCCATTTTTCTACAATTTACACAGGCATACCCTGTAAAATCTAAGAGTATGGGTTTGTTGACTTTTTTAGCATATTCGATTCCTAATTTTAGATCTTTAAAACAATCTAAATTATTCGGACAATCATTAGGATACAGAAAACTATAACCTACTGGGGGTGCCAATCCACTTAACAAAGTTAAAGGAGTAAACGTATTTGTCTCTTTGTTTACTCTAAAACCAGAAGCTAAATAAATAACAAAAGAGGCTACTAAAACACCTCCTATGATTCTTGAAAATGCTATTTTTTTAATGGGTGTGTCGTGAGGAAATTTTATTTTACCAAATAAGTACAAGGCCAATCCAGTAAAAATTAAGATCCAAAGAAGTAAGAATGGTTCAATTTTTAAAAGGTTCCAGTGTGCAACTAAATCTGCATTCGACAAAAACTTAAATGCCAGAGCCAATTCTAAGAATCCTAAAATTACTTTTGTTGTATTGAGCCAACCTCCCGATTTTGGTAGGGCTTTGATCATGTTGGGAAACATGGCAAATAAAGCAAAAGGGAATCCAAGGGATACTCCAAATCCTGCCATTCCTGCAGTTAATTGCCAGGCACCTCCATCTGCTGTGAGTGAGCCCGCCAAAAGCGATCCTAAAATTGGTCCAGTACAAGAAAATGAGACAATTGCCAAAGTTAATGCCATAAAAAATATTCCTATGAAGCCTCCAGAACTCTCTCCTTGTGTTGTTTTATTTGTCCAGCTTGACGGAAGTGTTAATTCGTAATATCCAAAGAAAGAAAACGCAAAAAAAACAAAGACGATAAAAAAGAGACTATTTAACCAAATATTGGTGGATATTTCATTTAAAATATCAGGGTTTACAGAGTCCAATAAATGAAAAGGAATGCTTAAAATCACATATACTGCAAAAATAAAAAAACCATACAACAGAGCCTTTGAGATTCCTGAACGAGAGTTTTGTCCATTTTTTTTGGTAAAAAAACTAACCGTTAAGGGAATCATTGGAAAAACACAAGGAGTTAGCAACGCTAGTAGCCCCCCTAAAAATCCTAGCCCAAAGAGATTCCAAAGCGATTTATCACCCTTTTGTATTTCTGTGGAACTGCTGAGAACCTCATCTTTGCATTTATTAGAAGAAAAGGTGATATCAGATGTATTCATCCCATATAAAAAAGCATTGACCTCTTTATTATCGATGCGAATTGGAACCTTATTTTCATTTACAGAGGAGTCGATTTCTTTTTTTAAATTAAAGACCAGCTCTATTTCTGTCGGAGCCAAGCATCTCGTATCATCACACACCATAAATTCTACAACACCTCTAATATAATTTAAATCCGTTTTAGTTTGAATTGTTTGCTTAAAAGTAGCGGAGTTTTCAAAAAATTTTATTTTCATTTCAAAAACAGGATCATCTATAGTAACCCCTTCTTGTTCAGTGGTATTCCCTTTTAAAAGATAGTTGTTTTTAGTGTTTTCAAAAGTAAATGAAGTAGCTATTGGACCGTCTTCAGGTACATCTTGTGCATACAAATGCCATCCATCATCTATCGTAGCTGTTGAAACTAGTACGAACTCTGTATCTGAAATTTTTTCAACTGATGTAGCCCACTTAAGAGGATCTTCTATTTGGGAAAATATTCCTAAACTAAATGTTAGAAATAATAAAATAAATATGTTCTTCATAGGTTAAAATCTACTGCAAAAGAAACACGTCAAGACAGTCGTAACGCTCTTTAATTTCTTTTACTAATCAAAGGTACTTAATTAAAAATACTTGGTTTCACGAAAAAGAAAATTTAACAAAAAGTGGGGCTTACAATGCTCGCAACTTGGAAAATTCTATACAGCCTTTTCTAAAAGCTCCAACTCCAATTCTTCTAGTGATTTTCCTTTGGTTTCTGGCACTATTTTAATCATGATGAAAAATCCTACAAGCGCAATGATTCCGAAAATAAAAAACGTGAGTGCATTTCCTAAGTTTGAAAGCTCCCATGGAAATATAAGTTGAACCAAAGAACTAATTAATGAGTTGATAAAAGCAATAACTCCAATTGCCAAACCGCGATATTTTAAAGGATATAATTCTGACAATAGCACCCACATGACTGGCCCCAATGAAAAGGCAAAACAGGCTATAAAACCTAAAATTCCTATCAATATTAAATTGGCATTGATTTTAGTGGCTTTTTCCAGAATAGCTCCGTCATTTTTATTGTAGGTATTGTTTCCTAAAGCAGCTTTTATTTCGTTTTTAAAATCAAGGTCATTCTCATATACTTTGTTTGCAAAAGGAAGTAATTTTTGAGACTCTGAAAACTCTAATTGGTTGATTTTTTTGGTTGTTAATTGATACGTTGCTTTGTTAAATCCGTATGCGCACAATAACAAACTTACTGCAATACCCGCTGTTCCAATTAAAAGCAAAGGTCTTCTACCCATTCGATCAATTAAATAAATAGCAACAAAAGTAAAGAGTACAGAAATTGTACTTAACAAAACTCCTGATGAAAAAGCAGCATCTGTACCGATCCCTGTTTGCTTAAAAATTGAGGTTGCATAAAAATAAACTGCATTGATCCCTGTAATTTGCTGAAGAACTCCAATGATTAAACCTACAATTAAAATAAAACGCAATGATGGTTTTAATAAATCTTTCAATTTTAAGGCTGCTTTGTTTTTATCTGCATGAATGTTGCTGTCGATAATCTCTATTTCTAAACGCCCTCTTTCGACACCATGAATTTGAGTCAACACTTTTTTTGCTTCTTCAAAATTTCCTTTTAAGTATAACCAACGAGGACTTTTTGGAACAAAAAACAAGAAAATAAAATAGCACACCGCAGGAATCAACTCTACTCCTAACATCCATCTCCAAACATTTTGATCGGTTAAAAAAGTGGTTTCTGAAGCGGTATATTTATTAAAAAAATAATTACTCAAAAAGGCTGCAAAAAAACCAAAAACAATGTTTAACTGTTGTAAAGAAACAAGTTTCCCTCTATTTTCTGCTGTAGAAATCTCTGCAATATACATCGGGGCTAAAACCAAGGCAGCTCCAAAGGCAATCCCTCCAATAATTCTTGCGATATAGAGCATTTCGTAGGAAGTTGCTACTGCAGACAAAATTGCTGAAATTGCATATAAGAGAGCGACAAAAATGAGTGTTTTTTTTCTTCCAATAAGATCACTAAGTCTTCCTGAAAACAACATCGCAAACATCGCTGCAAAAGAGGGTGCACTCACCACCCAACCAGATTGAATTTCATTTAAATTGAATTCAGGACCAGCAAAAGACATCACCCCAGAAATGATTCCTGCATCAAAACCAAACAAAAATCCTCCTAATGCAACGATAAAACTTATAAAAATGGTGTAGGTCTTAGTATTCATCTCTATTTTTTATTTTAAAAAAGTAAATTTAATAAATTATTGTTTGCATTGCACGCGGTTGAATTTCTAAATACGTTTCAGCTGCTCCAACTATAAGTTTATACCCTATAGTTTGATCCGTTTTATTCATCACTACCGTAACTATTGACCCATTTTCATTTTGAAAAGAAGTACTCTCAATGGTGGTTCTACTTGTTGTTGTACTCACTCTTAAAGCTCCGGGCTTTATAAATTTAGAAAAATGACCTATGTAATAATATGTTGGGGTATAAATTAGTTCTCCAGTTTTTGTATTGGCATGAATGGGCGCAAAACAGAAATTTTGAACATGATTTGGTCCCCCTCTTTCATCTAATAAAATATTCCAATCTGTCCAACCAACAACACCACTGTTAAAGTCGTTGATCATTGAGTTTCCATATCGCTCTGCATTGGGCCAAAAATGTAATCGCTCAGTATCAAATCCTTCTTGACAACCTTCTGTAAATAACATGTTTTTTGATGGAAACGATTCGTTTATATTTTTTAGATTATCGTATTTAGGCAATCCTCCTGTCCAAGTTTCATACCAATGAAAACCGATTCCCCAAGCATATTTTGATGCTTCTGGATCTTCAAAAATAGTATTTGCTCTCTCTGAAATTAAGTCTCTATTATGATCCCAAACCACAATTTTTTTATCTCCCAAACCTTCTTTTTCAAGGGTAGGACCTAGATAATTTTTTAAAAAATCACGTTCCTCATCTGCAGTATATATACAAGACTCCCATCGTTGTACTGCCATCGGTTCATTTTGAATGGTCAAACCCCAAACAGGAATTCCTTCTTCTTCATAGGCTTTGATAAACTTTACGTAATAATCTGCCCAAGCTTGACGAAATTCTGGAAGCAACTTTCCTCCTTGCAACATGTTTTTATTACTTTTCATAAAAGCTGGAGGACTCCAGGGGCTCGCATAAAAAACCAAGTCATCTTTGATCAAATCAATGGCTCTTTTTATAAAGGGTATTCTTTTTTCCTTGTCTTTTTCAATTGAAAACGTTTTTAAATCAGCATCGCCTTCTTTGACATAAGTAAAACTTCCTAAACCAAAATCACTACTATGAATACTCGTTCTGATGATATTGTATCCAATGCCGTCTTTACCGTATAAAGATTCTAATAATTTATTTTGTTGCGTCTCGTTTAGCGTTGCAAAAACTTCTGATGAAGCATCGGTAATAGCTCCACCAATCCCTAAATATTTTTGAAATGTTTTTTTTGGATTTATAAAAATAGCAACCTCAGTTTCTAGAGGCTGTACCTTCTTTTTAAAGACTTGTTCGCTTGTTTTGGTTAATCTTAATTCTGTATCTTTTGCAGTTGTATACACTTGAAGTGTTTTGTTTTTATACCTTTTTAAAGATTCCGAGGACAAAGAATTGCTTACTTCTTTCTCTTTTATATTGGAGCAGGAAGCAATTAAAAGTACAAGACTTATTATTTTAATGTTATTGAATGACATATCTTATTATAAAATTATTTTTCTATACTCATGTTTTACCCAATCTACTTCCATGACCCATTCTCCTTTCATTGAAGTATCGGTGATTTTAGCAAAATTTAAAATAGCAAACATCTTTTCTGGATAGGCATCCCCTATTTCTTTATTTCGATATATTTCTTTTTGATCAACTCTATACACTAGATCCTTCCCTTCCCATTCGACAGAATACTCGTGATATTCATTCAAGAGGGTATCGAATCCTTTTCGTAAGGTCCACCAATCTCCCTTGTCACAGGTTCCAAGACTTTTAATGGCTCCTGTTGTAAAATGATTTTTTTGATGATCTCCATGATGTTCAAAAATATCTATTTCACCAGAACCAGTCATCGGCCAACAAATATTTTCGTCGGCTTCTTGAACTGGTGGTTCGTTATTTTGAGCGCCTAGAAGCCACCAAGCAGGAAACATACTTGACTCTCCATTACTGTGAAGTTTTAATCTTGCAGTCCATTTTCCTTTGATAAATTCTTTTTTATTTTTAGAAGTGATTCTACCCGCTACATATTGTGTTTCTGGATGTTGTTTCCCATATTTATCAAAATTATCACAAGGACGTTTGTCTCCGACATTTACAACTTTTAACTTCAGTGAACCCTCACTTACTTCTCGGGTTCCAAATTCATTATCTGGAACATAACAATGGGTTTCGTTATTAACCCATATACGTTGATCTTGCCAATTATCGGAATTAAAACTATCAAAATTATCTAAAAAGTCAACTTTCCATTCCTTGGAATTATCCAAATTAGAGCTATTTTCTTTTTCTTTTGTTTTACAAGCAGTAAAGACAATTGTTACTATAATAAAACTTAAAAGCAGCGTGTCCTTTGATTTTTTCATAAATATTATTTTTTAATTATTTTTTTTTGAAAACGTCCTTTATCAGTTTCTAAAAAAAGAAAATAAATCCCTGATTTTAAATTTGATAACTGATACATACGATTGGATGAATTAGGTGTTATGTTTTTTACGATGCGCCCATTCACATCTATAATTTTTAGGCTCGTAACTTTTTGTTGGTTGTTCAACTTTATTTGGAATTCTTCTGAGATAGGATTTGGATAAACTGTAAGAGTATTGTTCTTTACGTTCTCAACACCCAAGCTACTTACAAATACAAATTCAAACCAATTCATATTAAAACCATCCCTTAAAACCTTCATTTTTAGAGAATATACTCCCGCATCTAAAATAACTTCTCTCGTGGTAGTTTGCCATGATTGCCACCCTCCAGTTATGGGTAGATCTAGGATTGATATACTTTGAGTTGTACTGTTATTCATAAGTTCAAATTCAATTTTTCCTGAATTCCATTGTGCAGCTGTTCTGAGGTTTAAACTGTAGTTCCCATCATCAGAAATATAAACCAAGTACTCTGCATAATCGCCTACACTGGTATAGCCGATGTTTAGACCCCCTCCTGAATCTGAAGTATCTTCTGTTTCTAATCCAACTTGATTGGTAAAACTTTCGGCTTGAATTTTTCCAGGGATTTTTAATCTCGTTCTTAAATTATTATCAACGACTAACTCACTAAATGTATTCAGTGATTCGTTGTATGTTGAATTTATAGCACTCCCTGTATAACTTACCTTAATCGCATCTTGATAAAATAAATAATCTACCAACTCTATTGTAATTTGTCTATTATTAGCTGAATCGATTACTACTGACTCAATCGCTACTACTTCATCATTTACGTTTACTTCAAAAAAATTATTGGATAATGTTTCGTTAAGAATGGGCTGATTTAAAACAACCTGTATCGATTTTTCATCGTTGTTTGTACTTGAACTCAACTCTTTAAATACTGGAACTGTTGATGATTTAACAAATTCAATACTGCTCATATTGACTTCTTTATTTCCATCAATTTGAACTTTAAGAATGTGTGTTCCTTCCTCTAAGTAGGAATTATTTATCGTATGATTCACAAAATTATTCCATCCTCCTGTACTCCCTAGAGTAACATTTCCGGCAACATCCACCTCGTTTATAAAAAATTCAACTTTTGCGCCAGATTGTGGAGACGCATATCTGAATTTAAGGGTATAAAATCCAGTTTCAGTGACTTCAAGGGTGTATTTTAACCATTCATTATCTTTGGTGTACGCAATATGAAACCCATTACTATTTCCCGTATCTGAATTTGTTTGAATGTCAACACCATCATTTCTATAGGCCCACCCTGAATTCCATGGTTGATAATCCTCTCCGGAAGAAAGCGTGTAATTTCCATAATCGATATCGTTGTAAGCAATGCCATTGGTTCCCATATCGTAATCAGATAAATACACTATTCCAGGAATGCTGTGATTGGCATAGGGAATGTGTGTTTCGTCTTGGGGTTGTCTTAACATGGCATCAATAACGTCTTTATAGTACACATTATGATCTACCAATAAATCTGTGGTTAATTGAGTCAATCCTTGAACAGCATCGTCGACTGAAGGTTTTGCTCCTTCTCCTTTCCAATACTTAATTATCGCTTCATAATTGGCATTCGATTTTATTGAATAGGGACAAACGATGGTCTCGATTCTTTTCCAAGGCCACCAAGCCCAACCAATATCATTGTCTTCCAACAAATTAATGGCTTCTGTAAACCAAACATTAGAGTTCTCACCAGATTCTCCGAGCCAAAGAGGAACATTGTGTTGAGCTCTAATATCCAAGACCCACTGCATGGAAGCAGTATCGTTATAGGTCCAATATTTATGGGGACTGTAGACCATATTGGCATCCCAAGGAGGTGTCAAACCAGAAAAATCATTGGCAAATCCGTTCCCTTCAATAAAAAGAATATGATTTGCATCTACCGCTCTTATTTCATTTGTAATTCTAATATACAACTCACGTAACACATTCGATCCCAAAGGCCAATTTACTTCGTTAAGCAAATCGTAGCCTCCAATCCATTCTTTATCTTTATAACGTTCTGCCAATTTTCTCCACAATGCAACTGTTTTACTCTTGTTAAATTCGCTTTCCCATAAAGAAGGCTTTTCATCGTCATAATCTGAAATAGCAGCATCTTTTCCCTGACCTCCTGGAGCAGCATGTAAATCTAAAATTAAATATATTTGATTGGATTCACACCATGATAGGAGTTCATCGACCATCTTAAATCCTGTGTCTAACCAAGTGTTTTCTCCTGCAACAGGTTCTTGTTCAATCGGCAGGGTAAAAAGATTGTAGTGCATCGGTAAGCGAATGCTATTAAAACCAAAATTTGCAATAGCATCTACATCTTGTTTTGTTACAAAATTATTACGCCAATTCGAATAAAATTCTTCGGTCTTTTCAGCGCCAATAAGTGTGGTTAATTTTTCTATGAACTCATGTTGGGTATCTGCCCCTCCAGAAGAATTCATCATGTACCCTTCTTGCAACATCCAACCCCCTAGACCAACCCCTTTGAGGAGGACAGGATCTCCATTCGAATTAATTATTTTTTTTCCTAGGGTTCTTAATCCTTGAGAATTTGCAGAAACTACAAAAACGAGAAATATATGTAAAAGGTATTTTTTCATCTAAATTTTGTAAAAAAGAATTAAAGATTATCTAAACCAAATAACGTTATTTCCGAACCTACTGTAATTTGAGTACTTCCATAATTGGAAGTAATCTGAAATTTAAGATATCTGAAGGCTTCTGAAGTATTTTGCAAACTAAACTCATGTCCGTCAATTGCTTCTTGAAAAGCAGTTGCTGGAATTTCACCTGCACCATTTCTTGGATCTCCAATATCAAATTCGCCCATTAAACTCCACGTTTGTGCGTCTGAGCTCGCATACAAATTAAAAGACTTTATATTCTCTTCTTGGTAATGATAGGTGATGCCTCCACCCTGATACCAATAGGCTCTTTGCCATACTATAAATCGTTGCATTTTTACATTCTTGTGAAGATCTATAACAATATCTAAAGGAAAATTCAAGCTCCCTCCATTATTATCTCTTGTGGCAATAAAATAGCTGTTATCTGCATCCGTTTCAACGGTATCCACTACATCGTCCCAAAAATTGACTGTTTTCCCCTCATAGGCATTCCCATTGATAGATTGACCACTCACTAAAGTCCAGGTTGATTTGTCTATTTTTTCTTCAAAAAGAGGCGTATATTTTCCTTTTTCTTTTAATTCAGTAATATTTCCATCAAAATCTTCAACTTTTGTAGAAATCGTTATTTCTGAGGGTGCTAATCCTCTAATAAAGATACTCTCTTCGGCATTATTAGACGACAATATTCTGATGGTTTCATCTACTCCTTCTAAAATATGCACGTACACAAAAACTGTTTTTGAAGCGATATTCTCCCAAGTTATTTTAACACCTCCTAAATCTGGAGCTATTTGAATACTCTCTTGTACAAAGAAGATAAATGATTCTAGGGGAGTAAATTCGATTGCTACAATTTCAGAAATGTTTTCATTCAAATCGACCACCAATAATTTTACATTTACAGGAGTAGATTGACTTAGACCGTTTACTTCTATTGAGGTATTGTGTTTACTAGAGACTCTAAAAACTTCTTCTCCTTGTGAATTCGTATAAACTGCTTTTACATATAAAATATCATCGTCTGAAGGAAGTGAATACGAAATAATACCACCTCCATTGGTGGGTGTTACAGAAATATTAGACAATATTCCAGGAGGAGTCGTATCTATATTTTCGCTTTCAGAACACGAAATAATTGTTGTAAAAATAAAGAGTAAAAAAAGCACTGCTTTGTTGAGTTGTTTTTTCATAATGATGTTTTTTTACCAACCTGGATTTTGAATTAAATTCGGATTTCTAGAAAGTTCTGTAAAACTAATGGGCTGAAAATAATCTCTTGGACTCCTGAAAGATCGTTGACTTACCTCCATAATTTGATAATAATTCGCTTCTGAATCTTCGTCTACAGACCACCCTTTAATGGGGGTCGTAAAGTATTTCTCTGCCAATTTCCACCGTCTTATATCGTAATATCGGTGCCCTTCAAAAGCCAACTCGATCATTCTTTCTTGTTGAATAATTTCTCTTAAACCTTCTTGACTCAAATGTTTATTTGGCGTAGCTGCAAAAGTTGCATTACTCCATGCATCCTGAACTGATGGTATTCCTGCACGTTGTCTAATTTCATTTAATGCATCATAGACTTCTAGTGAAGGGCCGCTAGATTCGTTCAAGGATTCTGCATACATTAAATACAATTCGCTTAAGCGAATCATTGGCCAAGGATAGGTAATTGCCTTATTATAAGTATCTCCCTCTGAATCTTGATGCACCAATTTTTTAAGTGCATACCCTGTTACTAAATAATCTCCTGTATTGGCTCTTCTACCATGCGTTTCTCCTTTTCTCATTTTTAGTTTCCAAAGACCTCCCCAGGTTCTATTGAGTCCTCTATCAAAACCAAGCGAGGCATAAAAACGAGGCTCTCTATTGAGGTTTAATTTTGCTGTTCTATTGGCAAATTGAGCATAAAAACGTTGGTTAAAAGCAATGGTCGCTATACGATACCTTTCCGAATACGCAAAAGACAAATCTTCATCGATAGGCAATCCATTTTTGGTATAATAAGTTTCCGCCATCCTAAGACTTGGAGCTAACCACTGCCATGCTGCTTCTACAGAAGAAGAGCTTGGGTCTTTCATCATCGCTGGAGATTGAATTTGCCAATATTGTCCATTGGTTACTGGGCTAGAATTCCCCCACAAGAGTTCTGAATTCCAAGGGTCCGTAATTGCATAACGATTATCATATTGATTTCGAATAAATTCATACTGAGAATTATTTTTATCATAATCTGGCATTGTTTCTGTAAAATAATACATGCTAACTCCTTGAGCAATTGCTGCTTCTATGGCTTCTTTGGTAGCTTCAGCTGCCAAATCCCATTTTGAATTTTCATAGGTTTGATTGAAAAAATGTTCTCCGTTTGTATTGATGAAATTTGAATACAAAGAAGTATTTCCATTAAAAAGGGGACTAGCACTGTAGAGTAAAACTTTTGCTTTTATAGATTTTGCAATGACTTGATCTATTCTTCCTAGATCATTATTTCCAAGAACACGCTCAGGTAAATCTAAAATAGCAGCATCTATTGTTTCCACAATATAGCTGAAACATTCGTCTACTGTTTTCCTATCTAGCCGAACTTCTTGGTCTGAGGCTGTAATCGGTAAATTCTCATCGACAATTGGAATGGGGCCATAGTTGCTGACCAATAAAAAATGAAAATAGGCTTTTAAAAATTTCACTTCTGCTTTCCATTGATTTTTTTCTTCTTGGGTCATGTCTACGACCAAATCAATGTTTTGAATAAGGGTGTTCGCACTTCGTATCCCTTCCCACAAAGACCCTTGACCTCTTCCGTTTGCAGAAAAACCAGACCAATATCCCATCAATGGAGAAGAAACATTTTGTTGTCCTTTCATCAATTTAATTGCATTCGGTTCTTTCGGAACAGGGACTGCAACCTCATCGCTTGCCAAAACATAACTGGCATAGGTTCCGTCATTTTGTGGTAAATAACTGTAGGTGTTTGCCAAGGCTTTATAGGCAGTTTCTTTTCTATTAAAAAGTAAACTTAATTCTTGTGTTCCGTCAGGAACAATATCTAAATACTCTTCACAACTTGTGAACAATAAAATACTCCCTAGTAAAGTTGCTATATATCTGTTTTTTATATTCATCTTTTCTTTAAAATTTTATTTGAGCACCAATATTAATCACTCTTTGTAATGGATACCCTAATCCATTCCCAGCTAACTCTGGGTCCCATAGATTAAACTTTGAGAAATTCAATAAATTTAATCCTGTAACATAGATTCTCGTTTTTGAATTTGCAAATACTTTTCCAGCTGACTTTGGAATTGTATACCCAAATTCTACGCTTTTTAATCTTAAAAAATCTCCATCTCTTAACCACCAAGTAGATGTTTTTTCATTGTTTTCTATCGCTTCTATGGATAATCGGGGCCAAAAAGCATTGGGGTCTGGATTGTTTTCTGACCAATGATTGTTCGCAATGACACTTAATGCATTCCGTTGATTTACAAAGGGGGAGATATCATTCGGATTTATAAAAAACGAGGATCTTGCAGACCCCTGCATGAACACAGAAAAATCAAAATTTTTGTAAACTGCAGATACTCCAAAACCATATACAATCTCTGGTACATTCGGTTTGCCAATAGGGGCTTGATCTAACTCATTGACAACGCCATCTTGATTAAGGTCGGTATATTTGATATCTCCTGGCAAATACGAATTGGTTGAAGAAAAACCATTAAATTGTTCTGGAGAGTTGTCGATATCTTCTTGATCTACAAATAAACGCTCTGCAACATATCCCCACTGCTGATTTACAGGATATCCGATTCTACTTAAATTTTTATTTTGAAATTCAGGCTCACCATTGACCAAAATTTTATTGGTAGAATAGGTAAAATTCCCTCTTGCAGTAATATAAAAGTCTCCACTAAAAGCATGGTTGTAATCTAAAGATACATCAATTCCTTTGGTCTTAACCTCACCAATATTACTACTAATATTAGTTGTTAGCCCAGAGGTCTCCGGAATGTATTGACGTTCCATATAGATGTCTTTTCGATGTTCAGTAAAATAATCTGCTTGAATCATTAGCTTGTTAAAAAGACCCAACTCTAAACCAATATTTGATTTGGTAGCAACTTCCCAAGAAACATTTTCATTCCCATATCTATTGATAATATATCCATCCCTATAATCATTGTAGCTTTCTCCAAATGTATACCCAGTCCCTCCATTATTAAGATTTACATTGGATAAATAAAAGAAACGATCACTAGGACTAGAAATTCCGTCATTCCCAACCAAACCATAGGTATATTTTAATTTTAATAAATTGATGGAAGGGATGTTTTTCTCAAAATAAACTTCATTAGAAATGATCCAACCCAGCCCAACTGAAGGAAAAAATCCAAATCGATTCTTTTCTGCAAATTTTTCAGAACCATTATAACCAAAGTTAAACTCTCCAAAATAACGACTGTCATAACTGTAAGAAGCTCTTCCAGAAACTCCCATGTTTCTTGAAGGTAACGTAGCAAATGTTGAACTTCCCCCAATGGTATTTAAAGCTTCAGTAAAATTGGCTACTAGTAATCCCCCAACATCATGTTTTTCATTAAAATTTCTATTATATTCAGCAACCATTTCATAATAAAAATTACTATTCCCATAGTTATAGGTAGGTGCCGCATTTAAAAACTCTGTTCCTTCTTGAATTGGATACAAAGAGTTTACAATCCCTGTTGGAGTTTCTATTTCGGCCAATCCATAATAAAAGGGAGTGAAACTACTTTCATTTTGATTTTCTGTATAGGTTTTTACAGAAGCGAGTGCTCTAATTTTTAAGCCTTCAGTTATAAAACTTAAATCTTGACGTAATTGAATCTGTGCCAAGGTTGTATTTGTAAAACGATCTTTATATCCTTTTACGCTTTCCGCGTATGGATTTGCAAACCCACCATTACCCTTATTACCAAATAGTGTATGATTAAAACTTGCTGTTATTTCGTCTGGCTCATAAGCTTTTGGAAAATTTGCAGGATTTGCCTGTGCTACTTGATAAAAGATATCTGATGCACTTACAACGGGTCCGTTATAACGTTCAAATAAGGAATAAAACTTTACAGCAACTTTTGATGTTTTTGATAAATTAATATTAATGTTTGCTCTTAAATTAGAGCGGTTAATATCTATGTTATTATTGAAGTTGTTTAAAGGATCAATTTTTAACAAACCTTTTTCATTGGAATTAGAAACAGACAGATAATATTGAGCGACTTCTCCACCTCCATTAATATTTACGTTAATTCTGTTGTTAACAGCATAATCCGTAAATAATTCATCATACCAATCTACATCTGGGTACAAATTTGGATTAAGTCCATTTCTTGTTCCTTCTATTTTTTGCTTAGAATACAATAAATTCGCAGAGGGATCTCTCATTCTTTGCGCTCTATTATACAACTCCATATAATCTACCGCCCCTAAAAAACTATTGATCTTTGAGGGTGCAGAAAGTGAATTTTCATACCGAACAGATATTTTTGCTTTTCCTTTTTTCCCTTCTTTTGTGGTGACTAATACAACACCGTTGGCTCCTTTTGCTCCATACAAAGAAGTTGCTGTTGCATCTTTCATAATGGAAAAGGTTGCAATATTATCGGGTTCTATCCGTGCCAAATCTGAGGCTGATACTTGCAAACCATCCAGTAAAATTAAAGGACCATTGTTAAACCCAAAAGTAGTAACCCCTCTGATAAAGAAGGCGGCATTGTCTTGCCCAGGCTCTCCGGATCTCTGGTAGGAAATTAATCCTGCAATTTTACCCGCCAGTGTATTGGTTATATTAGAAGTAGGTTGTTTCAGTTCCGAAACTTTTAAGGTTGTGATAGATCCTATAACACTATTTTTCTTTTGTTTAGAAAATGCAACAACTTGCACTTCATCTAATTGATCGGCGCTTTCTTTTAAAATTAGGTTGATTTTTTTTTGATTTCCAACCTTAATTTTTTGAGTTTCAAAACCCAGATATTGAAATATTAACGTTGCATTTTGGGTCTTTATATTGATGATATATTGACCATCAAAATCTGTTGAAGCCCCATTTTTTGTTCCTTCTACTAATATTGAAACTCCAGGAAGATAATTTCCTGAATCATCTACAATCTCTCCAGAGACAATGACTGTTTGCGAAAACAAAGAAAAGGAGAAAAATAAGGCTATCACTAAGAATAACCTGATAAAAATAATTGAAAATTTGTTCATATTTTACTTCATGAAAAACGGAATGAAAGAGACATTCTCTTTCATTCCATAAGATAATAAATTTAAGGCTTATTCTTTAATTAACTTTTTAAATTGACCATTAACTTCTAAAAAGTAAAAACCTGGCTTCAAATTCTTAATTGACAACTCATTCGATTTTAGTTCCTTTTTTAAAACCTGTTTTGAGTTGATATCAAAAATTCTAATTTGTTTTTTCCCATCCAAGTTGCTGAAGCGTATCATGTCATTTGCTGGATTTGGAAAAAACTGAACGGTTGCTTTTTCAAAATCATTTGTAGATGCAGTACCCTGTAATTGGGGACCTTTTAAATCATCTATGTAAAAATCTCCTGTAATAGCACCATTTCCGGGTCCTATAAAAATAAAAATATGATCAAAGCTAATTCCATCAGCTAACTCTGAGGCATCGAAATAAATTGTTTGCCATTGATTTGCTACTGTAATATCTCCATATTTCTCAAGATTTGCATTTTGATCACCATCTTCTTTTGCATCTGCAATTTTAAACATGTAATTGGTTTTAACAGATGAATACACTCTAAAAGAGAAGATATCATCTTTAGCGGCGTCAAAAGGAGCGTTTAATTGAAAATGTATTCTTTCCCAGCCTCCCCAAGAATTTCCTTTTACCCATTTAGTAACCATATTTGTTCCACCTTTAGGATCTGCTACTGTTTCATATGATCCGGCAGGATCTCCCATTGTTTCTGAGACTGTTGTTAAAGAGTTCCCGTCAAAATCATTATACGTTACCATGGATACAGCATTGGCCGTTGTTGTAAATGTTGCTGAAAGCCCAGTAATCGCAGTGTTGGTTTCTTTGTATTCAATTACCCCCTCTTTAACACCATACCAATAGGTTGTATTTACAGACAATATCTCTGAAGGACTTATTGTAATCGAAGATTTATTATCACTTAAAACAGCAGTCATCGCAACTAATTCCCCTGAGGCATCATTCTTTCTTAATTCTACATAACTAGCAACATCTGTTATTGAACTATCGTCTAAGTTTCTAAATTGGAAATTAGAAGTAATGGTTGGTGTTGCAAACTCAGAAACATTGGTTGCACCTTCAACTGGAGAAAAAGTGTTTTCAACGGCAGGCGGCACATTACTTTTTAAATAATCATCAAAGTAATATTTGTCTCCAATCGAAGAACCTCCACTACCATCTTTATCAAAATAAATTTGAGCTCTGTCATAATTTGTTGCAGTAATCGCACCATAATTAAAAATAACTTCCACCCAAGTATTCGTCTCTGTAACTTCAATCATTTGTTCGTGACCTTGACCCCAATCTGGGTAGTTTTGTAGTTTTATTGAAACTCCTACAGGTTTACTAACCCAAACTTTTACTTTTATAAAAGGTGTTTCTGAAAAATCAAATGGCACTATTGGTGTTGCGTCATTTACTAATGAATTCTCTAGTCCAGCATCGTTTCCATTGTAGGTGTATTCACCTACGTTATCAGATACATTAATTCCAGACTTGTCAGGATTTTCAATTTTAGCAAAACCAACTCCACCCCAAGATTCAAATCCAATATTTTCATTAGTGGTATCAAAATCAAATAAAACGTCATTGATATCTCCTGTTACACCAGCCTTCGTTGTAAAAGTTGCTGCAACTCCTGTTACTATAGCGTCAGTTGAATACTCTATTGCACCATCAACAACTCCATACCAGTAAGTAGTAGAATTATCTAAATCACTCGATGGGTCTATCGTTATTTTATTTTTATCACCATTAATACTTGCAGAAAAAGGAACATCTGCACCATCAGCATCCCCTACTTTTAATGCAACTTTAGAAGTTAGGTCTGTAATCTCAGAATCATCTAAATTTCTAAATTTTCCATTGGAAGTGATTTCTAGGTTTGTAGATATCGTAGCATCTGTTATGCCATCGGCTGGAGAATATTGTTGAGCTGGAGATGTGTATAACTCTGGCCCTTTGATGTCATCAAAAAAGTAGATGTCTCCTGCTGTGGTGTTAGACCCTCCAATTTTGATCACAATATTGTTCATGAAAATATTAGAAAAACTACTAAAATCAAAAGTTAACTCCGTCCATTTATTTATTTCGGAGGCTCCAACAGAAGCAGTTACTTCTATATTATTGCCCCAATCTGGTGAATTCTCTAGATGAAAGATAACATTAATTTCTTCTGTAGCAAAAACCTTCATCTTAAAAATAGCATTGGATGCTAAATTAAAAGGTGAAGTGAAAACCGTTGTAGGGTTTATAACACCAATTCCGATTCCGTTATCGTTACCCGCAGTAAATTGGCCTACAAATTCAGAGTTGTTTGCGTCATCTGAAGCAGGGTTTGCAACTTTTGAAAAAGTTGAGGAACCATTCCAACTATTAAAAACAATATTTGCATTGTTGGTATCAAAATCTACATGAGTAACTTCTTGAGCGTGAACAATCCCAAAGGTTAAAAATAGAATTAAGAGTAATTTTTGTTTCATAATGTATGTAATTAAGTTAGAAAAAATATAAACTGATCAATTTTGATGTCTATCAAACGGTACTAAACTTTTTATTGTTGGACCTTTAAGTCATCACAATTCAATTGCATGATAATACATTGCAAAAATGATGTAAAACTACGTGTTAAACAATTTTTAATCCTCTACAAAAATTAATACAGTTAAAAATTAACCTCTACAAAATCTTTGTTAATAAATATAAGTTATTGATTATCAGTGCTATAAATTTGATTATATTTTTTGAATATAATTTACAAGATTCACCTCTTTGTCTAAATTAAATTTTTTACGAAGTCTGTAACGACTTTGTTCTACACTTGTATTGGCAACATTCATCAAAGCAGCGATCTCTTTAGAAGAAAGATTTAATTTTAAATAAGCGCTTAACTTGATTTCATTTGGGGATAGATCTGAATGTTTTTCTCTTAGGTTTTCAAAAAATTTAGCGTGCGAATTGGTAAAATGCAGTTGAAAACTCAACCAATCTTCTTTATCTAATAAATGGTGATTAATTTTTTTTATTACTTTTTTTACGGGATAATGAAGTGAATTATTTACCAATTCTTTATCGATACTCGTAAGATCATTAATTAAATCAGCTAAGAGTTCTTTTTTCTTAATATTATTGAGAGTGGAAGAAGCTAATGCAGAATTTTTCTTTTTAATTTCTAAATTCAAATTGTCTTCTTTCAAAAGATACAGCTGCTTGTCTGCTGCTAGTTTCTGTAATTCAAATTTTTCTTTTTGACGCGCTCTTTTTTGCTTTTCCAACTGCTTTAATCGGATTACATATTTTTCATTTTTTCTTTTTAAATAAGCTCTATATCCAAAGAAAAGAAAAATAAAAGACAAAACATAAAGCACTTTAGCAACCCGATTAACATACCATGGCGATTTGATGAGAAAAGGAAGTTTCATTACCTGAAACTCGGTTTCCTCTGCTGCTTTTGTTCTTAATTCTAGCTCGTAATTGCCTGAGGCCAAACCTGGAAATTTAATTTCAGTTTCAAAGACCCAAGGAGACCAGTCATTTTCTACACCCTTTAGTTTGTATTGATAATATCTAGAATTACTCAAAGGAACATTCGGAAGAGCTACTTGAATTTTTAAAAAATTATACCCCGACGGAATTTTTAATTCACGTTTGTGATCAATTGGGGCAGTGATCGTATCTGTTAAACTAATAAATTCTAATCGTTTTATAATCGCTGTATTCTCTCGAGGCTTTTTCAATTCAGAACTCATTTCATAAAACACAACTCCATTATCTATTCCTATAGCGTAGTTAGTAGGGTTCAATTTTACGACTTTATTAAAGTCTTTTAGGTGTTTGTCCCAAATTGTAAAAAAAGGATCTTGATATTTATTAAAGTCATTTCCATTCCTTAAGACATACCCTAAAAGATTCGGTGTAGAAAACCAAAATATATTTTCATCTTGTGAAATGTAATTGATGTTTGATAGTCCCTTAAAAATTTCAGACGGATATTTTGCTTTTGTGAATACATTGTCAATTGCATCATAGTAAAAAAAACCTTTGGGATTGTAAAAAACCAAATTCCCGTCTATTTTACAAATATTCGCATAGGCTTCAATATTTGAGTTTTTTACACCATAAAACTCAACCTCTTTCAGTTCCAATCCATTTTTAGAGATTCTTAATCGATAATATCCTTTTTCAGGATGAGCCACCCATATTTGACCGTACTGATCAAATTCAATAAATCTAGAAGATTCGCCAAAACCTTCTAGTTTTTTTAAAAATTTCCATTGATTATTCTTTTTCTGAAAAACGCCTATCCCTGAGTAAAAACCAACATATAAAAGGTTGTTGATTTTAGGATGAGTCTTGAAAATCCAACCCCCACCTTCAAGATGAATTGTTTTTAAAGTATTGTTTCGGATTTCGGACACTCCTTTATCACTTCCAACTAAAATTTGTGAATCGATTTTATTGATTACCCAGATTTGTTGAGTATTCTTATCTATTAATTTGGGTTCAGAAAAAAGATTGTTTATGTTTTTCACAAACAACCCTTGATTCGTTCCAAGATATAATAATGAATCGCTTAATAAACTTGAATATACAGTTCCATAATTACCTTTTGTATCTATTAAATATTTTAGATTTTTAGCAGGTTCTAAATAGCTAATTCCAGATTCTGTGGCCAACCATATATTATCATTATTATCTTTAAACACTTTTCTAATAGCGTTATTCCCAATACCATTTTTTTTGTTAAAATGAGCTAACTTCTCACCTTGATTAGAAATAATATAAAATCCATTTCTTAAGGTCCCAATAATAAAAGTCCCGTTCGTATATCTTTTTACGTCGGTAATAATGTGTTTTTCAAGGACACTATTAATTTCCCAATCTTTCTTTTGTAAATTTCCATCTTTACAAACCCAAAAGCCTTTATTTTTTGTTGGCAAAAGTAGCCCTTGATTAGGCTCCTCGAAAACCTCAACAATGCTTAACGCAATATTGGCTGTACCTTTTATTAGTTGCTTTTTTGTATTTGATATTTCAAATAGCCCCATGGTAACATCTTGGACAAATACGCTCTTATTTGTGGAAAAAAGGGTGCTAAACCCTTTTGTTGCATTAATTATCTCAAGTTTTTTATTTGAAGGATCATAACTATAAATCTGCTGAAAAGATTGAAAAAAGATCTTTCCATCAACTGCTGCTATATTTGAAAAAACAGGTAATAGAGGTGCCGTTTTACTTGGGGATTTAAAAAACAAGCTTGTGTACTCTAAAATTCCTTTCTTATTTTTAGACCAAAATCCAAAACCTCCATGACCAGAAGTATAAATTTGCTGATCATTTACATATAAAACAGCTTGTAGATCTGTCTCTCCTTTTCCATAATATTGCTCCCATCTAAATCCATCATATGCTAATAATGATCCCGGGGTAGCAAAGTACATCTCCCCGTTTTTATTTTGAGAAATGTCGAATACTTTTAAATTTTTTTTAACTTCTTTTTTTGAGAAATTTTTAATAAACGGATTCCCTAAACTAGAATTGAGTTGGCTAAAACTGGTTTTGTTAAAAAGTAAAAATAGGCCAACCAATAAAAGAAATTTTATTCTTTTAAAAATTTGAAGCGAAGTCTTATGTAGTTCGATTTGTATCAATAGAAAAAAATATATTGCTAAGATTTAAAAAATCCTTATTTAAAATGATAAAAATAAATATCCAAAATGTGATTCGCAAAATAAAAGGCTACATTTTACTAATTTATACTGACTACTATATATAAACAAAAAGAGAGTCTAAAGGTTTTTTAACTCTTTAATAAAATTTAAATACTCATTTTTTCTTTCTTCTTCGAATAAATGGTGATCAGAAGTAATCGCATTCTTTATATTGATCTGAGACTCATTTAGAACAGACTCGTCTATTGATTCAATAGAAAATAAATATAAATCAATGATGATCGGAAGGGTTGAAACCCCTTTATCTGTGGCAATATAACGAGTGCTTTTTTTGGTTCCTAAAGGATTTAGCTTTTCAATAAGCGACGCTTCAAGAAGAGACTTCAATCTGTTTGAAAGAATATTAGTGGCAATTTTTTCTTTGGAAGATTTAAATTCTTTGAATCTGGTTTTCTTATGTAAAATCATATCCCTTAGTATGAGTATGGACCATTTATCTCCGAGGAGATTGATCGATTTTGCAATCGCACAAGTATAATTTTTTTTCACATTCAAAACTTCACAACCGTATCTAAAAATTAGTAGTTTCCTTTTTCTTAGATAATTACTCACAAATATACGAAATACAATTTTTATTCTAAAAATTTAGAGAAAATTTAATTTTGAAGAAAAAAATATACTAAAATTATTTTTTTGACATTATTATTGATTGTTTTTAACAACTAATTTTTATATTTGTTTTCAAATTTTTTATTAATATTAAAAAAACAACTTAATTATGAAAAACATTATTACACTTATTGCTTTGAGCTTTACTATGTTTATAAATGCCCAATGGATCGAAGATGCTTCCTGCAATAAAAAAGCTTCAATTATTGCAAATCAAGCAATAGAATATGTATTTAATTTGGAATATATGGCTGCATTTGGTTCTGCCAACTCTGCTTTATTATTAGATGAAAATTGTGGTTGCGCTAAACTAACGTTGGCTTATATCAGCAGTGCAAATTCAACTTGGGGAAGTAGAGCTAAAAAACTGAAAGAAATTAATACCTCTGATCTAACCTCAGAAGAAAAAGCATGGTTTGATTATATGTCGGCTTCCTCAGAGGATCAAAAGTCTTTAGAAAAAAGTATGGTTGAAAAATTTCCAAAAAGCCCGTTAATTAATTTCTTACCTACCTCTATTCAAGATTTTAATTCTTATAAAATATTTGCTGAAAAATTTCCTGAATACTCCTCATCAGCTTACAACATGATGTCATACGGTTACATGAATGGAGCTTATGGAGAAAAAGATACAGCCCAAGCTTTGAAGTATGTAAAAATGTCTCAAAATAGTCACGACGGTCCAAATTCATATGATTCTATGGCAGAACACTATGCTTCAATGGGGGATTATGAAAACGCTCTAAAAACCCAGCTTAGAGCAGTTGATTTTGGAACATTCTCATCTCCATATAGAACTAATGTTCAGCTATACTATGCAAAGATGGCAATATCTGATGTTCGTAAAAATATCATGGCAAAACAAAAAGAAATGCAACAAGCGATCATGGCTGGAGACTATGAGTCTTACAAAAAATTTGAACACCCAGAAATTCAAGTATCTACTGGAGACTCTAATTTAAATCCTTTTTATGTCTTTACAAAAAAAGACATCACTAAAGAAGCGCCTTTAACATGGGAATTCTTTGAGCTATCTGATATGGAAACTTACTTTTCTCCCGATATGAAAACTGCTGTAATTACATTCATCGCAGATGGAAAATATACAATTATAAAGACAAACAAAACGGTTTCATATGCAACAAGAGCGTCTTCAACTTGGGTTAATACTCAAGATGGTTGGAAAATTTTACACACATCCTATGCTCCAAGAAAAGGAAAAAATGGGCTTCCAGAAATGAATTAAAAGGTTTCATTTTTGTAGTAATGGTCAAAACTCAATAGACTTGAATTATGAACAAACATTAACGGAACTTCATACCTCATCTGTCTATTGTAATTAAATTTTAACCATTATAAAATTAATATCAGTGCTCGATTTTTATATATCGGGCACTTTTTATATAATTAAAAATTAAACACTCCTTAAAATTAAAGACCTTTCCTATCGGAACTATTAGGATAATTGTCTTCTCTTTGCTTACGGTTTGAGTAAATGATGTTATATACGGTTAACCCCATATATGTGGCAAATATAACAGCACCCACTATAAAAAATCCTATGTTCATTTTGTATTTCTTCTTTGTCTGATCGCTATTGCAAATAACAATATTGTTCCCGGCCAATGTGCAGAGTACTGCGCCTCTTCATACATTCCAAGCAGTGCATAAGACACAGAATATAATAAACAGCCAAAAGCTAAAATAACAGGATACCAGTTGTTAATAAATTTCATATTTATACTATTTTATTTTATTTCTCCTTCTAATATACGAATAGAATACGATGTTTTAAAAAAATAAGGACTAATTCAGTTAAGAATTCTTCCCTAACATGAAAAATTAATGTTTTTAATCGTACGTTATTTAAAAAAAAGTATCAAAAAAACCCTCAAGATTTGAGGGTTTTTAAACGGTTCCAAAGAATCAAATTGAATTACTTAGGAAGTTGAGACGCATTAAAATAATATTGCTCATTAATAATTTTTCCTTTTTTATTCACTACTATCTGAGAATGGTGAACAGCTTCTTTTACTGCATTCGATTTTTTATTTTTCACAGTAACATTCCACCACGAAATGATCGTTTTAGTTTTTGATCCCTCGTATTCTAGTAAATCTGGATAGCCACTTTCACTAACATTCACAATCTCATAGATTTTGAAAAACTCTTTAAGGCTTTCCATTTCCTCTTCTACAGATTTAGAGGAGTCCTTCTCTGAATTCATAATATCTGAAATTCTAGCATTTTCGGCATACAAATCTTTCATTGCTGCCATGTCTCCTGTTTCAAGATAGGCATACAATAATCTTGCTTTTGAAATCATTGGATGATCTTTATAGATCTTTCCATTTTTTCTAGTATCCCATGCTTCATATGATTTTCTCCACTTCAATTGACTATCTGCTACAGATAACCCACTAATTTTTTTCCCATCCTTGCTAAAAAAGAAGATTGAATTTCTTGGAATCTCAAATTTAAAACCTGTATTCTTGTCAAATCCTTTCAATATTTGATAGGTGTAAACATTTAAATTATCTTTCCCATATTCCATGGCATCAGAATACGCAGACCCTCTATCTTTAATTTGTAATCCAATAACATTTTTACTCAAATAATTAGATCTTGAGACCAATCCTTTTAATTTCAATGGCTTTGGATCCATAGAATTCATTTGCCACCATTTAAAATCTTCAGTAACCAACGATTTCAATTTCTCTTCATCTCCAGCAACAAATGCTTTCGTAAATTCATTGACGATTTCAATCCCTGGATGTTGGTCATATATTTTACCATTCTTGTGTTTTTTTTGAGCAAACGTTGACATTACAGACAACATCAATACACCTAATACTAGTTTCTTCATTGTTTTTTAAATTTTAAATTAATTGTAATTACTGAAGTAAATATAATAATTAATTTTAAAACGCAACTTATTTTTAATAGAACTTGCTAATAAAAATTGGTTGTATTTCAATAGATCGCCCATTTGATCATACTAGAAAATAATTCATCGTAAAGATGTACAGTAATTCTTGATTCAATAAAATTGACAATATGAGCAACTTTGTAAAGGAGCTTAACTACAAAAATTATGACGATGGCTACATTTCATTTCTATACATCTTAAGCAAATTAAAATTCTTTTGTAGCGATGGGTTGATCCGTAGATCTCTCATAACTAAATCCTCCACCTTTACCAGATTTCCAAGAAGTAAATTTAATATCCATATAAATATTGTCTGTAATTAGATGGAGCACTAGATCTTGCCCATCAATAATGCTCCCAAAATTACCTCCTTTCAGAGCTTTCAGATTTTGATACGTTAAAGAAGCATAATTTGCTGTTGTCCCATAAGCCCATTCTGTGTCTTTTGGAGAAATAGTAGAGGCTCCCATAGGCTCAGCTACAAAATTGAATATCCCACCGTTATCTCCTCTGGTGAGCCAAACATTACTTGTAATCCTATCTTGGTTTGCTTCTAGGGTCCAATCTCCATTTTTTTCTTTTGTAAATGTTTTGGTGGAACCAGTCCAAATTGTTTGAGCCTTGAGACCAATACAATTTAAAAGGAAAAGTAGAAAAGGAACTAAAATATATATTTTTTTCATTTGATCTAATTTAATCTTTGATGCTTATTAAATGAAATAGTCATAATCTTTCCTATTAAAAATAACTGATTTATAACGTGCGTCAAAAGAAGATTTAACAACTATTAAAATATCGCTTTTAGAGCCTGTAAGCCATTTAATTTGCATATTAATCTTATCAAGATATTGATTTCGGACACGTTCATTCTGAATTTTACTTAAATGTTGTTTACTTACTAAGTCATAAATTTCAGTAAATTCAATTTCTTTTTTAAACGACATTTTCAGAATAGAGAGCGCTAAACTATCTAATTCTACAAACTTAGATTTAAACTTTAGTCCATTTTCTAAAATCTCAAAAGAGTTCCTTGATTTTAAATATCTATGAATTACAAAAAAAGTTAAACAAAGAAAGATTCCTGCAAAAATAATTAATAAGTATAAAGGAGTCCTTTCTTTTGTATACAGAGAAGTAGTTTTTGAAACCTTATCTGTAATCGCTTTAAGAGTTGCTTTTTTTACAACACCTTTTGTATTTAAATAATATAAATTTCCCTTGAAAAAGACAGGATCGACATCATTTTCAATTAAGTATAAAATTGGGCTAGTTTTATAATCAGTAATCCTATTTTGCAGAACATCTATCTGGGAAAGCACACTTAGTTCTTTGATCGCATAAACAAACCGACCCGCAATAAAACTGTTCGCTTTAACATCAAAAGAATCAAGATTTAATTTTCCTAAGAGCTTCCAGTTTTTACTTTGAAAGTTAAAAGACCAAACTTCATTGTTTGAAACCATCTTTCTTGAACCGTAATGAGGAACAAACTGACCTCCAAAAAAATAAAAATCTCCTCCAATATCAATTGCAAAATGATCATGAATTGAAATCGGTTTTTCAGAGGTTTGAGAGATATTATAAATCTCCCATTCTGTGGTGCTTTTGTCTAAATAAGTGAAAAAATCAGATTGGGACCAATAGCCATAACCACCGTGTCTAAAAAGAGTATCATTTTTAATAAAAACAGAACTTCCTATTAAAAAATTTTCAATGTTGGAATTGTCTAATCTTACCAAACTGTCTTTATCTGACATTCCAAAAACACTTCCTCCCTTTTGGTCTAAAAATACCAGCCTATCTTGTTTCATTATAGGACGAAGTGAAAGCTTGTAATTAGATCCTAGAATTTTCTGTTTTCTAACAACCTCTAGACTGGTTGCATCGAGCCTTGTTATCGATTCATTTGTAATATATAAAATCTGGTTTTTTAAAGAGTCTACTAGAATATGGGTGGTCTTTTCTGGGTTTGTTTTCTGTTGGGCAACAGTCGTAAAAGAAATTAAAAGAAGTAACCAAAAAACATGTTTCATACCGATAAATAATAATTGCTAATAATTTACTGAATGTTAATTAAGAAATTGCTCCTTAAAAATAATTGAAACTACAATCTTGAATATTAAAAATTAAGCTTGAACCAAAAAAATCTGTCTCAATTATCCTTTTTTATTTTTAGTCCCATCATCTTCAGTTTATTAAGTTGATTTTTTTAAAGCGGATCGTGAATATGAATCGCCTTATGGATTGGTTTCATTCAAATATAATAAATGTACCTCTAACTTCCTACACCATAATTAATTTATACTTGATAAAAAAGGTTTTAGACTGAGACATACCCGGAAACACCTCCATCATTACCTTGAAACATAGATCTTACAATATGAATCTTTGGCTTCGACACTACTGGAGCCATATAATTATTAAACAATGCATAGCCAAAGGGGTTATTTTCCTGAACACTCTCTGGAGTAGTCGCATTATCATTCCATTCTGGTGCAAGAGATCTATTTTCCCAAAATTCTAGACCGAAACCCCACATTCTAAAAGTTAATAAATATCAATGGAAAATGGAATGTAGGCTTCTTCTAAATTTTTAGTCTTGAAAATATAAAAATGGGTTTCTACTTATAAGACGCTACAGGATTCGACATACACGAATTAAACAACGTTTAAAAATTAGTCGCAAGCTG